>Ga0206101_1000022_pt1 | contig 90517 bp, 57 predicted proteins | sample 1B0metagenome_FD_148613 | JGI IMG/M metagenome (GOLD analysis project Ga0206101, IMG submission 148613) | Enriched microbial communities from leaf-cutter ant dump, University of Wisconsin, Madison, United States - 1B0 | ecosystem: Environmental > Terrestrial > Nest > Insects nest > Nest dump... | reverse complement strand
TCCCGGCGGCTCCACGCAGCGCCAGCCACGCACGTCCCTGGCTCAGCTTCCACTCGCTCTATTCCGAACACCAGCATTCAAAGAGGTAATTCTATGAAGTTCATTTCCAGCATCCTCGTCTCACTCGCGCTTGCCACCGCCGCCAGCGCGCAGAGCACCTCTCCGTGCAACCAGGGCCGCGCCGTCCCGCCGCGTGTGGACCCGCGGCACCCCTCGGCCATCTGCCTGCCTGAACTCGGCGTCATGTATGGGCTCTTCCCGAAGTGCGTCGGTGCAGGCGGCGAAGAATACGGACGACAGATCATCCCGCTCGGCGACATCACCGGCGACGGCATCGACGACTGGATCATCGAGCATGTCCGTTGCGATACCGCCGTCGCTGTTCGCTCCTCGGCTCGCTATCCCGTTGACATCCTGCTGTACCATGGTGTACACGATAGTCTGCCTGATTCGCACAGCGGTCAGCGCATTGGCCCTACCGAGATCGGCGCCGTTACCAACTTCCTTGCCTGCGGCGACTGGGATGGTGATGGCTATAAGGATCTGGCCGTACGCATCCAGATTTACGGCGACACCAGTTTCGGAAACACCAAAGGATATGACGTTGCTCGCTGCGTCGTTTTCTGGGGCAATGCAGCAGGAACGTTCAGCAGTACGGACACAACCTGCCTATGGGGCGGTGCTGATGGATGGGCAGGGCCTCATACTGCTTTCAGTTCCGATATCGACAATGACGGGCTGGACGACCTTATGACCTGGAACTGGGAAGGAGCAGGATTGACGAATGGAGTCATCATTCCCGTACCCAAGCTGCTGATCTTCCGAGGAAAGGGAGGGCAGAGATGGGGACACGATGGTAGATCACGTGCGGCCGACTGGCAATGGTGGAATCCTCCTCATACGACAAATCTGGCATCCCTGGATCAGGATAGCGACGGCACCGCCGATGTGGTTCTCTATGGCAATTCCGATGGCGGGTGGGGGTATGTCTCCATCCTCTACGGCAGACCCGAAGGCGGCCTCCCTGATACATCCGATATGCAGTCTATTGCGCTCTCCCCCGCCTACGGCCATTCATCCCTCTTCACCGACGTCACCGGCGATCATGTCCCTGAACTCATCCTCAACTGCTCCGATAACAACCGCATTAGAATCTTCATCGGGCTGAAAGGGCAACGGCTCCTTGAACAGTTCGGCTCCGGACATGATCCGGAACGTCCCGGGGAGCAGCAGTGGTGGGGGAAGCCCTGGGCTGAAATCATTCTCCCGCGTGGCGTCAACGACTACTGGTTCCGCACCGAAAATGAACTCTACGATCTCGGCGATGGAGACCTCGACGGCATCGGCGACATCTGGTGTCTGAGCTGGCCCTATCTCCTCTGCTACCGCGGCGGCTCCACCCTCGACGATCTCGCCGACGGCATCGTTGACGTCCGCCCGGCAAACGGCCTGAAGACCGCCGCGGTTCTCGGCGACATCGACGGTTCCGGGAAGATCACAATGGCGCTCGGCGGTGCCGGCGTGGTGCTGGTGCAGGGAACGACGAAGCTGCCCAGGACCGGCAAGTTCCGCAGGCTCCCGGAGGGCACCGCCGCCGTCCCGGCGGCACCACGCAGCGCCAGCCACGCACGTCCCTGGCTCAGCTTCCACTCGCTCTATTCCGAACACCAGCATTCACTGAGGTAATTCCTATGAAGAAGTTCTGTTCCACTCTCCTCCTCTCGATCGCGCTTGCCAGTGCCGCCAGCGCACAGAGCACCTCTCCGTGCAACCAGGGCCGCGCCGTCCCGCCGCGCGTGGACCCGCGGCATCCCTCGGCCATCTGCCTGCCTGAACTCGGCGTCATGTATGGGCTCTTCCCGAAGTGCGTCGGCGCAGGCGGCGAGGAGTACGGACGACAGATCATCCCGCTCGGCGACATCTCCGGCGACGGCATCGACGACTGGATCATCGAGCATGTCCGTTGCGATACCGCCGTCGCTGTTCGATCCTCGGCTCGCTATCCCGTTGACATCCTGCTGTACTACGGTGTACGCGATAGCCTGCCCGATTCGCACAGCGCTCAGCGCATCGGGCCTACCGAGATCGGCGCCGTTACCAATTTCCTCGCCTGTGGCGACTGGGATGGCGATGGTTACAAGGATCTGGCCGTGCGTATCCAGCTCTACGGCGATACCAGTTTCGGGAACACCAAAGGATATGACGTTGCTCGCTGCGTGGTTTTTTGGGGCACGGCAGCAGGAACGTTCAGCATCACAGACACAACCTGCCTATGGGGCGGTGCTGATGGATGGGCAGGGCCTCATACTGCTTTCAGTTCCGATATCGACAATGACGGGCTGGACGACCTTATGACCTGGAACTGGGAAGGAGCAGGATTGACGAATGGAGTCATCATTCCCGTACCCAAGCTGCTGATCTTCCGAGGAAAGGGAGGGCAGAGATGGGGACACGATGGTAGATCACGTGCGGCCGACTGGCAATGGTGGAATCCTCCTCATACGACAAATCTGGCATCCCTGGATCAGGATAGCGACGGCACCGCCGATGTGGTTCTCTATGGCAATTCCGATGGCGGGTGGGGGTATGTCTCCATCCTCTACGGCAGACCCGAAGGCGGCCTCCCTGATACATCCGATATGCAGTCTATTGCGCTCTCCCCCGCCTACGGCCATTCATCCCTCTTCACCGACGTCACCGGCGATCATGTCCCTGAACTCATCCTCAACTGCTCCGATAACAACCGCATTAGAATCTTCATCGGGCTGAAAGGGCAACGGCTCCTTGAACAGTTCGGCTCCGGACATGATCCGGAACGGCCCGGTGAGCAGCAGTGGTGGGGGAAGCCCTGGGCCGAGATCACCCTCCCGCGCGGCGTCAACGATTACTGGGACAAGTCTCCCTTCGTTCTCTATGATCTCGGCGATGGAGACCTCGACGGCATCGGCGACATCTGGTGTCTGAGCTGGCCCTACCTCCTCTGCTACCGCGGCGGCTCCACCCTCGACGATCTCGCCGACGGCATCGTTGATGTCCGTCCGGCCAATGGCTTGAAGACCGCCGCGGTTCTCGGCGACATCGACGGTTCCGGGAAGACCACGATGGCGCTCGGCGGCTCCGGCGTGGTGCTGGTGCAGGGAACGACGAAGCTGCCCAGGACCGGCAAGTTCCGCAGGCTCCCGGAAGGTACCGCTGCCGTCCCGGCGGCCCCGAAAGCACCGGCGGTGCGCGCGCTCCCCAATCCCGCGCGCGGGGAGGTGCGGATAGAGTGGGACGGCAGCGGGGCGGGGGAGATCGCCGTGCACGACGCGGCGGGGCGCCAGGTGGCACGCCTTGCGGCGGAGGCCGGGGAGGGGGGAACGCTCTGGCGCACGGAGGGGATTCCCCCCGGGCTCTATTACATCACGGTAGCCGCCGGCGGCGCGGCCTCCACGATCCCCGTCCTCATCCGCTGATGCGGCACGCTGATACGGCAGGCCGGGCGGGCCATGCCCGCCCCCTTTTTGCCTTTTGCCCTTTGCTTTTTGCCTTTTGCCCTTTGCTTTTTGCCTTTTGACTTTCCCGGGGAGAACTCCGGCCTCCTCTACACATCCATTATTCCATTATCTACTTTCAGGAGGTTTCCATGAACTCATCCTCACGGGCAGCCGTGCGCGCCATCGTACTGGCGTGCCTGCTGCTGGCGGCGCCGGCCGTCCCGCTCCGGGCGCAGGCGCCGCCGCCGGTCATTCCCCCGCCCCCGCCGCTCCCCCCGCCGGAGGAGATGGCGATGCCAGTTCCCCCGGCCCCTCCGTGCGAGGGGTGCTACCCGGGGTTCCGGTACGACTCCACCTTCCGTTTCGGCGCCCACTTCAACGCCCGCAACAGCCTGCGCATGGCGCACGATACGCTCCACTTCAGCTTCGTGCAGTTCTACAAGGGGCCTCGCTCGCTCTGGCGGCTGCGCGATCCCGACACATGGGAGGGCCAGGGACGGGGGCGCTGGTGGGATTCGCTCCAGGCGCATTTCTACGACAGCCTTTCGGCGCTGGATATGAAGGTGATCTATTCGCCCGGCGATCTCTCCGGCCTCTGCGATCTGACCCGCACCGCCGAGGCCCACTACGGGTTCGATCCGGCCATGATCCACGGGCTCTATTTCATGGACAGGAATACGGGAGGGGCCATGCGGAACGACACGCTTCTGCATGGCATCATGTGGGCGGGGGTCTTCCCCGGAGCGGGAGGCCCCCCATCGCAGGGGAAGATGGCCGGCCGCCCGGTCTTCACCCGGGGAGGGCTGGAGGATGGGGGATACTACGGGGAGGCGGGATTCCCGCTCGATACGGGGGCGTACGATCTGACGCTGACGATCAAAGCCGACAGTATTCCGGATCTCATGGACCCTGCGACCGTCCTAACCTACGCCAGGATCTACCGCCGTGTCATTCTGGGGCAGGGGGATTGCACGTGCAACATCTACGCCCCGACGGATTCGGTGGCGGTGACGAAGGACATCTATCTCGACACCACCATTGTGAAGATCGTGGACACAACCGGTTACCGTGACATACCGGCGACGGTACGATTTCCGGCGGCATCCGTCACGGCGACGAGCCCGCTGGTGATAGCGCGGGGGCCGGGGGATACGGTGACGGCGATGGCGGCGGGGGTACCGGCGCAGGTGTACACATCGCGTGCGGGCTGGTTCGGCTGGGGGACGCCGGGGAGCGAGGGGACGCCGGGATGCGAGCGTTTCTGCGCCCGGCTGTTCAACGAGTTGAAGGGGCGGGGCTACATCCCTCCGAACTCGCGCATGACCGAAACGACGACGGAGGAGGGGGATATCTTCTATGATGTCTTCACCACGCACCAGGTGCAGGTGAGCTTTCTGCGGGGGCGGCTGGCGCCGCGGAGCTACACGCATCTGGCGCGGGGGCGCTACGACGACTTCATCAACCGGCAGATCGACACCATCTTCTGCGACACGCTGGCGAGCCAGGACACGGTGCTGCGGCGGCTGATAATGCGCGTGGCCGCCACCGACGAGCAGAACCTCCAGAAATACAACGTCTACCGGGAGGTGGGTTCCCGCGTGCTGAACAGGATGCTGCACTGGGATTCCACCAACACCACGGGGCTCTGGTGCAACCCGATGGCGGAGCATGCCACGCTCCGGGTGATGTCGGGCGATCTGGACTCCACGAACGTACGGATGATGCATATGATGGGCTCGCAGATCTACAACCTGAACGGGCGCATCCCGGTCACCTATGCGAACCCGGACAGCATGTGGCACAGTCCGGCGCTTGGGAGCTACTACCGGGCGCAGGATCTTCTGAACCCCGTCACCGGCCAGGTGATGCGTCCGCGGTCGATCGGCTACAACACCAACGATGACTACATGGCCTACAACTCCTGGCAGAACAACGCCACGGACACCTCGGCGCTGCAACTGAAGATCCACCAGATGGCCGATCTGGTGAACGTGGCGCGGAGCAAGTACCGGCACATCCGCCAGGAATCGTACCCGGTCTACTCCGTGGTGCAGGTGCATGGATTTCTGGAGCAGAACGACAACGGCTACACGGGCCAGTGGTATCTGTTCCGGCCGACGACGCCGGAGGAGATAACGGCCCAGGCATGGCTGGCGCTGAACTGCGGGGTGGACGGGCTCATCTTCTCCGATTTCACCTACGACCTTTCGGGGGAGTTCGGCGTGATGCACTGGCTACAGGGTGATCCGGCGATGGACTACTACAGCTACTCGAACTACGTGGACTCGCTGAAATCGGGGGACCCGTACGTGGCATCCGATCCGGCTTGGCGGCTTCCGAAGATGTGGACCGGCTTCAACGACCGTTCCAATGCCGTCAGGCGCATCACGCAGGAGTTTCACGATCACATTCTGCCGGTGTACACCACGCTGGACCGCAACGGCGTACGCATGAGCGTGCACCGTGGGGAGCCATTTGCCTCGGTGCCGCTGATCGACACGCTGTACACGCGGCGGGTGATGCGCTATCTGCGGCTGCCATCGGGGGCGTACATCAACTCGACGACGGACGACCCGCGCGACTCCACGTACATCGAGCTCACGGTTTTCCGGGCGGGTCCCACGGATACGAACCAGCTTTCGCACTACGTGCTACTGACCAACCGCCGGTGCTGGCCGGTGGACACGCTGGCGTACAGTTCGTACGTCGATTCGCTGCATCCGGGCAACGAGAGCGAGGGATTCGGCGCCATCGACGTACGCAGGCCGTACATACGGCTGAAGAACACGCTGCCGGTGATGGCGGACAGTTTCTACGTGCAGCGGATCGGCAGCAGCACGGTGAAGAAATACGCCAGGGGGGCGGCGATCCCGCTGGACTTTCTTGAACCGGGGTGGGGGGCCATGTACCGGATCACACCGATCCCGGTCCCTGTTTCCGCATACGGCACCGCCTACAACAACGCCGTGCACGGCGAGAACCCATCGAACGACGTGCTCCGGCGCGACCGCATCGTGGTATACGAGCGCGACTCGGCGGTGTATCTGCGGACGATGGACACCATCGGGAGATGGGGGAGCGAGTGGCTGATCTCCGATCCCGGCGACACGGCCCGCGCGACAGGTTCCGGGCGGCGGCGGGGGCACAACATGTTTCCGGCGTTCGCCTCGGTGCGCAACGGCACATCGGGGATGGTGGTCTGGGAGCGTCGCGACACGCTGAACCGGGCCAGTGTGGAGATGCTCTGGCTTCCGGCGCTGCCGCAGTACGGTTCCACGAGTCTGGGGGCCACGGTACGCCGGCGGCTGAGCGGGCTGGACACCCTGCGGGCCTCCTCCTGGATGCAGCTCACCCCCGCGGTGGCGGGGCTGGACGACGGCTATCTGGTTGCCTGGGCGGGGCATGACTACACCACGGAAGTGAAGGCGGTGCGGGACAATCCCACCGGGGGTTTCCGCTACGACACCTCGCGGACCATGCGCACGCAGATGCGATCGGTACCGCCGCAGCCGGAGCGCGATTCGGCGGCGGCCTATCCCACGCTGGCATATGTGCGCAACTACGACACGGTGCTGCTGAACGGCGGGCGCATTTCCGGCACGGCCACCAATGCATCGTGGCGGGAGATTCCGCCGCGGGGCAAGGCTCCGGATACCTCCGGCGTCTATCATGTGGCGCATCTGGCGTACCAGCAGGGATGGCGCACCAACGAGGCCTGGGAGATCTTCTACAACCAGGTTGGCGTTCATTTCCCCACGGCATCGAACACGCTGCCGGAGCTCTGGATTTCGGAAACGGAGGACGTAACCACCGGCCTTCCCCGCTGCGAATTCCTTCACCCGTCGATTGCGGCGGATTCGGTGCGGACGGGGGTGGCCTTCACAACGTTGTGGAACAACTCCAAACTGGTCACGCTGCGCTTCCGCAACGACCAGGTGCAGGCGCGGCGGCGGTGGGCGACGACGGCCTACAAATGGGGGGGCACGGTGGGGCTTACCCTGGACACGGCGAAGAAGCTGGCGTACAGTTCCACGCAGCACGATTACGAACGTCCGTCATTGCTGATGTTTCCCTCGCGGGACCGGAGTTCGCTGCTGAACCAGTACGAAGGGGGGATCACATGGCAGTGGACGAATCCGCCGGACGAGCGGCGGCATCACCAGCTTATGTATCGTTTCGGGCAGGCGGGCATCGACACGCTTCCGGACGGGCAGCATCCCACGTTCATCGGCGTGCCGTACATGCGCGCGTTCGAGGGGGGCGTGTTCCGTCCGGCCAGCGTCTTCCATAGAGGCGTAGCGGCGGATTCCTTCACCCTGGCGCGTGGCTGGGGGGAATGGGGGACGTACTATCCCGGGTATCTGGAGAACATCCCGTGGAATCCGCTGGCCCCGTTCCAGTTTGCCACGACCGATTCCAGCGTCATCCATGCGCATTTCCGATTCTACGCCACCTCGCTCACCGGGGCCTGCTCACCGGAGCCATCCATCGACGTGGGCATCGTGCACCGGCAGAGCAACATCCGGAAGGATGACGAGGGGGGCTCGCCGCTTGCGCCGCCTCCCATCATGCCGCCGGGTGGCCCGCCGATGGTGGTGACGCATCCGACGATGCGGCTGGATGTCGGGCGGACGGGCATCTTCAAGGCGCCCGATTCGACCGTGACCATCATACGCACGATCGCCGGGGACGACGGACTGATATCCTGGCTGGACACGCAGCCGTGGGACAACTCCACGGCGTGGCCGGCCCCCATTCCCGCCAATATCTTCATCGCCACGGAACTGGTGCGTGCCAGCGACACGACCGTGCTCTGGCGGAGCGATACGATCTCCGCGCGCAGCGTGGGGGGGGATACGCTTGTGGAGGAGGTGGAGGTGCCGGTCTATCTGGCGGCATCGCCGGGAACGGACGTATTTATCCGCAATGCCGCGACGCCCACGGTGGGGCTGGCCTACGGCATGAGCGGCGAATATCACTTCATGGAGCAGGCGCCTCCGACCGGGGGGCTGCTGAAGATCGTCCGGAGCCGGGAGCGGGATGTTCCCGCCGGCAGCGCGGCGATCACGATCGCTCTGATTCCGAACCCGCTCCGCACCGGGGCGGGGACGCTGGACATGCGGTTCGCCAGGGAGGGCACGGTCAGGATCACCATTGCGGACATGACCGGACGGGTGGTGCGGGAGCTTGGTCCCCTGGATGTCGCGCGGCCGGGCGAGTACGCGCTGCCGGTGGATCTGGGCGATCTGGACAATGGCGTGTACGTGGTCCAGGCGGAGATGGGCCGGGATCGGGGGGCGACCCGTATCACGATCATACGATGAGGAGGCCGGAACGCCACAGGCGCCCGGCGACGAACCGCAACGGGTCCGGGGGGGGTATCTCTCCCGGACCCGGGGCGGGAGGGGGGTACACAAAGATGCGGCCCCCGTCAGTACCCAAAAATGTCCCCGGTGTACCTATTGCAAAATGGGCACTGCCAGTATATTTTCGGTGTAAAATACAGTTCCATCCAGGTGATCTATCACAGGGGGACACATGATTCACCGCAGTAGTTTCACCCTCCAGGGCAGTCAGGCCAGGAACGTTGTTCTTGTGGCCATGATGCTGGGCTTCAGCGCAGTTTGTACACAAGGCCAGACGGTACCACAAGGAAGTACGGGGACAGAGGTTCAGATGACATGGCATACGGTTGCGGCTCCCAGCTACGGCGCTATGTTTCAGTATGCCTGGACGGATGCAAGCATAAGCGATGGTAGTGGAACCACCATTCCCATCACCCTGGACCCGACGATGAATGAATTTGAAACCGGGTTCTTCGACCTGACGAGCAAGCCGATTCAGGTTCCAGCCTCCGGCGTGGTCGTCGCCCTTACCCGTACGATGGAATTATCCCCATCCGAAGACGAACGCGGCACCATGCTTCCCAATGACCCACGCGACAGATGCAAGTATGCGGCGGATGGGGCTATGAGAGCAACATTCCATCAAGTTATCGATGTCATCGATGCAGTTACGAACGAAATATTGATATCGGGAGTCGATCGTTACAGGATTGCAGTCACCAGACATGATATACTTGAAAATGCTGTTACGAGCGATAAGGTAGCTGTCGATCTTGCACCCTGTGCCGGGCGGAAGGTCATGATTAGGGCAAGAGTGCTTACCAGCTATAATGGCCGCGGTCCAAGCTCCAGAATGATAGCCGCGCCTGCTCCCATCGATGCTTCATCGCATCAGGATGGCTTCTCAACGCGCGATCTCAAGTAACGGCAGTGTGACGCTGTCGTAGCCATCAACCACAACCCAATCCTGGAGATTATATGTATCGTCCATGTCTTATGGCGGTAGTTACCGCCGTTTTATTCGCTGTGTCCCAAACAGCGCATGCCAGGAACATTACAATTACAGATGAGGGATGTTTTGATGGTGGTGCAATGTTCGATACTTTTTGCCACACCAAAAGCGCCATCGCCCTACAGCGCCTGTAACATCCGGATTTGCGCATTGGCGCCCGGCGACGAACCGCAACGGGCCCGGGGCGGGGGTACACAGATCGGGACCGTTATGCCAGCAGGCCGGGGAAAGGGAGCGAAGAAACAGAGGTGATTGTTTCAAGGATGATGATGGTCTTCATCCGGAGCAATTCGGAAAATTCCCGGTGAACTATAAAAAAGGGGCGGCCCCCCGACGGCCGTCCCTCGAATTATTCCGAAAAAAACCAGCGTTAATATCTGAAGAGCGCCGCCATCGGCGCCCCGCCGGGAACGCTGTGCGAGCCGACGGGATAGACCATGCCGCCGTTGAGCAGCGTATGTACGGCGGCGAGGTCCGAGAGCTCCTCCGCTCCCGGATGTGCCTCCTGCGCCACATGCACCATCGCCGCCGCGGGATCATACGTGCCGAAAAGCCGCGTTCTGTCGTCGATGAAGAGCGTATCGATTCTGCCGCCGCACGCCGCCGGAACCACCTCGGAGAGATCGGCGGATGCACGCCCCGTGCCGGCCAGATTGTTGTACTGTTCCATCGCGTCGTCCAGGGTGGTCCGGAAGTACGGTTCGATGATCCTCCATGCCTGCTCATGCAGTTCCTCCAGCCGCAGATCCGCGGTTCCGCCGGCGATGCCGTTCTCGATCAGATGGGGATAGGTGCTGGCCTCGCGGTAGATGGGGTGCAGGTAGCGGACGCCCGCCAGTACAAGCGGCGCCTGTTCGTTGCGGAGCAGATCGCGCAGCGCCCGATCGACCATTTGGAAATAGCGCAGGAGGTTCTCCTTGCTGTCGGGTTCGGCGGTGTGGCCGTAGAAGATCGTCGATCGGCGTTCGCCGGACATGTTCGCTCCGGCGAATTGAAGCTGCGCTTCAAACTCATCGTAGCGCAGCGCTTCGGCAAGGCTTCCGGGCATCTGCTCCGGACTGATCTCCCGTATATCGAACCTGGTGGCCTCCATCAGACGAAGCGTGCTCCGGCTGAGGGCGAGCACGTAGAACCGGCCGTTGCCGCTGAAGAGCTGGAGCAGCGGCTTCAGATAGAATCGCGTGTTGACAATCGCGGTCTCGCCGAATTCAAGCGGGAGCCGGTAATACCGGAGGAATTCGCGCGAGCGGAAGATCGCCAGCCCGCGGCTCGGCGACCGCCAGAATAGCCGGTTGTTTTCAAAGAGATCGTAGATCGGCCCAAGCAGTGCGTCGGCGTCGCGCTGGCGCATGCCGGACGACATCAACCGTTCTCCTGCTTCGCGCAGCAGGTTTCTGAGCCTGATCGGATCCTTCTGAATATCCGCGCCGGCGTGGTGGAGCGGCAGATAGATCGATACGCACGGTTCGTCCGATCTCTCCGCCAGAGTCTTCAACTCTTCACGGGTGATGATATTCATCGTGCTACCCTCCTTGCGCCTGTGATACATTCGGGATATCCGAGCCCGGACAACTGGCGACTACGGTCCCGTGGTCCTTCCTTCATGGACAATGAAGAACCCCGGTATATTCCATAGTGCGATGGATGAGCGCGGGCTGGAGGGTGAATTCCCGAAAATAGCCTGCCAGTTATTTCCGGCAGGAGGGGCCTGGCCGGGCGTGATCGTTGCGGAGCGTGCCGATGCGCCGGAGCGATCCGTCACACGGCGATATCACGCAATTGTCATACGATCTCTCTCCGTTCGTCCGTTCCGTGCCGGGATGCGCGGACGATTACGGAACGTATGCCGGCATTACAGGATGAAAATTTCCGGGATCGGGAGTGAATCATGGAAGGAACCGGCTGCTCCACTCCACGGAGAGGGGAGAATGGCGGGGAGCGAAGCGGAAGGAAGACGGAGGGGCCGTGGGATCAGGCGCCCGGCTTCGGCGGAAGGTCGCGCGCCTGCGGATCATCCTGGAAGCCATGATGCTTGTGGCTGCCATCACAGAAGGGCTTGCTGGTTGAAAGCCCGCAGCGGCAGAGCGAGACGATGGTGCGGCCACCGAGGCCGTAGACGTTGCCGTCCGGGTCCGTGATCTCGAAATCCCCCTCGATTCTCAACGAACCATTCTTCATGACGGTGACTTTGGTGCCAGCCATACTCCTGCCTCGATGGAATTTCATGGGCGGAACCGCCGCCGGATCTCCAGTGCCGCCGGTCCATGCGGCCAGGTGCCGGAATATACTCCGCTTTTCCCTTTCCAGGGCTATCTTTCGCGCCGATCTTGATCCGATCTATGACACGAGCGCTCGCGACAACGTTCCTGCTCCTGCTGCTGCATGGGGCCGCCGCATTCGCGCAGGGGATCCATACCGGCGAGCGCCTTCCCGTCACACCGGCCGACACCGCGATTCTTCTCTCCCACGAGTTCATCGTTCCCGGGACGTATCGCTTCATCCTCGATGGCGCCGATACGCTGATCGAACCGCTCGATCTTGTGCTCGATGCACGCTGGGGAGTGATCCGCCTCTCGCCGACGCTGCGGGCCAGGCTGGCGGATGATACGACGCGGAGCCATGAGATCGCCGCGGAATACAACTATCACCCCGTACGGCTGCCGCGGGAGTACTACCGGCGACGGCTGGTAACTATCGTGGATTCCACCGGGGAACGGCGCGAGGTGGCGCAGGAGCGGACCGAGCTTACAGCGGCGAGCATCTTCGGCCGGAACTTCCAGCGGAGCGGATCGATCGTCCGCGGGCTCACCGTCGGCTCCAACCGCGATCTGACACTGCAGAGCGGGCTTCGCCTGCAGTTCAGCGGCAACATCACCGACGACGTCGAGGTGCTGGGGGCGCTTACCGACGAGCAGACGCCGATCCAGCCGGAGGGGAATACGCAGACGCTCCGGGAGGTGGACAATATCTTCATGGAAATCCGCTCGCCGATAGCCACGGCCACGCTCGGCAAGTTCGTGGCGGAAAACACCGCCGGCGAGTATCTGGGGTTCTCGCGGAAACTCCAGGGGGTGAAGGGGGTGGTGCGCTACGGGGGGCTCGGCAGCAGCGAGATCGTCGCCGCGGTCTCCCCCGGCAGGTTCCGCACGCAGCAGCTACAGGGACGTGAGCGTGACCAGGGGCCATACCGTCTGGTGGGGCAGAACAACGAGCGGAACATCGTGGTGATCGCCGGCACCGAACGGGTCTTCGTCGATGGTGTGGAGATGGTGCGCGGAGAGAGCAATGACTATGTGATCGATTACTCCACGGCGGAGATATTCTTTCAGACGCGCCGCCCCATCACCAGCGTCAATCGCATCACCGTGGACTTCGAGTACACCGACCGCCAGTACTCCCGCTCGTTCGTGTCGTTCGTGAACACCGGGCACCTGTTCGATAGCGCGCTGACCGTCACGGCCGGCTTCATCCGCGAGGCGGACAACCCCGACGCCACCATTGACATCACCCTCACCGATGAGGATCGCGCGCTGCTCGCCTCCGCCGGAGGTGATCGGATGAAGGCCATCCGCAGCGGGGTCTTCCTGGTCGGACGGACCGATACGCTCCCGGGAACCTACATTCGTGTCGATACCACGATCGACGGCGTACGTGATACGGTCTACAGGTATTCGCCCGATGACCCCGGAGCGGTTTACAACGTTATCTTCTCGGTGGCGCCCGATGGCCGCGGCGACTACAGGTACATCGCATTCGGACAGTACCAGTTCGTGGGGAAGGGGCTCGGCAGCTATCTGCCGGTCATCTACCTGCCGATGCCCGAACTGCACCAGATCCTGTCGCTATCGATGCGGGCGAGGCCCTTCGCCGGCGTGACCTTCAGCGGGGAGGCCGCTCTGAGCAGCACATCGCTGAACCGCTTCAGCGCGGCGTCGGGGGCGAACCTGAATGGCCTTGCCTTTACGGCAGTGGCCGGAGCGCGGCGCGATACGCTCACCATCGGCGGGGCGGCGATCGGCGGCGGCTGGGCGACCCTGCGCGCGCAGTACGTCGGCGCAGATTTCCAGACGGTGGAACGCCTCGGCGAGGTGGAGTTCAGCAGCAGGTGGAACGTCCGTTCGCGTCCCGGAGAAACCCGCGACGACTTCCTCATCCTCGTCGATTCCATGCTCTACGCGCCGGTTCGCCGACTGGAACTGCTGGCTTCGCACGGCCTTCTGCGGCAGGGAGCTTCCTTCAATTCATTTCGCCAGGAATACACCGGACGTTTCCTCGGCGACACCGCTCTGCCGAGCGCCGACTACACGTTCGAGCTGATCCTCACGGATACTCTGGGCGGGGCGCGCACCGGCGACTGGCTGAAGCAGCGCGGCGGCATCAGCTACGATCTGGGAGCGCTGGAGCCGGGCGTCCGGTTCGAATACGAACGCCGGGAGGATCGCACCGGCGCGACATTCACCGATATGCTCTTCCCCGGATCATTCAGGTATTTCGAGGCGGGGCCGGAGCTGCGGGTCGATCTCCCCTTCATGACAGCCTTCGCCCGCGCCCGCTTCCGGACGGAGGATTCCGTCCGCTTCGACACCGTCGCCGGCGCCGGGCGGTTCCTCGCCGACGGACGATCGCAGACATATACGCTGTGGGGTGAACTGCGCGGCGTGCGCGATCTCAGCTCCACCATCGATTTCACCTACCGCTTCAAGCAGTACGACAGCGTTCCCTTCGTCGATCCGCGCAACAGGCTGGACAACAGCACCGTGCTGGCGCGTTCGCAGACACGCTGGACCGGATTCGACCGCGGCGTGGATGTCGATGCGCTCTACGAGGTGCAGACCGAACAGGCGGCGCGCCTGCAGCGTCTCTTCGTCCGTGTGCCGTTCGGGCAGGGGGAATACGAGTGGATCGATTTCGATTCCAATGGCCGGCAGACCGAGGAGGAATTCCGGATCGCGCTTCCCGGGGAGGGGGAATACGTACGCATCGATGTGCCGACCGAGCAGCTTTTCCCCGTCATCGATCTCCGTGCCGATGCCCGCCTGCGGCTGCAGCCGCGGCGTCTGTTCGCCGCCGGAACGCTGCTGGGTGATGCGCTGGAGCCGGTCACCACCGAGACCTATCTGCGGCTGGAGGAGAAGAGCCAGACGCAGGATGAAAGCGATATCTACCTGCTGCGGCTGAGCGCCTTCCAGAATGATTCAACGACGCTCATCGGCAATTCGACCGTCCAGCAGGACATCAATCTCTTTGAGGCGAATCCCGAGTATTCCTTCCGGCTCCGCTATCTGGGACGCAACGGACTCACGCGGCTCGTAAGCACCATCGAGCGGACGGAGGATATCGAGCGGTCGCTCCGCGTACGGTGGCAGCCGACGTACGACATCGGATTGCAGCTCGATCTCGCGGTGAACGGGCGTTCGCTCCGCAGTTCCGACACGCAGTCGCAGCGCACGTTCGATCTTACGGCATTCTCCGCCACCAACGATTTCAGCTATCGCCCCGAACGGTCGCTGGAGCTCGGCTGGCTGCTGAAACTTTCCACGAGCGAAGATGTGCTGCCGATCGTCCCGCGCACCACGCGGCTGAACACCAATGCCATACGTGCCGTCTATTCCATCGAAACGCGCGGGCGCATACGCGCCGAACTGGAACGGACGAATGTGGCGGGAAGAAACCTTGCGGGCGACGCTCTGTCGCTGCCGTACCAGCTTACGGATGGCTATGCGATCGGAAATACCTGGATCGGCCGTCTGAGTCTTGAATATCGCTTCGGTGCGAACATCCAGGCGTCGATCACCTACACCGGCCGGGCACAGCCGCCGTCGATGCGCGCGATACATATCGGGCAGGCGGAGGTGCGGGCGTTTTTCTGACGAGCCATCCAGCCTTCACAGACGCCGCCGTCGATTCGGTCTGTGCAACGGTAGTGAACCGGTTCGATCCGAACGACATGGCAGTGCGTCCGAACAGGCCCGGGAACGATGCAGAAACAGGACGCGGGAGGATGCAGGTTGATCGACCCTGCCGGGGCCAGCGCACGGGAGCTATCGTTTCCGCCTTGAATATGCACGTATCAGGCACGGGGCTTGCGGTGCAAGCTGTCGGTATAAATGAACATTGCAGAGCAACCTGAAGACTGGAGATGTAATCATGGGGGACGTGGAGCAGCGGAACGCGGAGAGCGGACGCGAGGGCGGGCAGACCGCCAAGACCACCGGCACGCGGGGAACCATCCGCAGCGGGACGACGATGGGAAATCCGGAGAAGGGGGATATGGGACGTGCGGCCAGGGATTATCGTGACCCACACGGCAATCAGAGCGGCCGCGAGCCCGAGGGAGGAAGCGGCGCGGGGCAGTCGCGCGGCGACGAGAGTTCGTTCAATCCCGGAGATTCCAGCGAGAATGTGGCGGATACCGGGCCGAACGAGCCGGCGGAACGTTTCGAGAAGAACGACGCATCAACACCGGAGCGGCACGATCAACCGGTTGAGGGGGGGCGTGATATATACGGCACACATGCCGGCGATCATCAGCGCTCCTGAGTCCGGTACGATTACCGGCGCGCCAGCGCAATGGCTGGCGCCGGAACCATCGGTGCTGCCAGCGATGAAGAAGGGCCGGGGGCGATCCCGGCCCTGCCTTGTACATCCGGCAGGATGGGCAGATGCGGCGATTCGTTATGACGGAATCCCGGTGAAATTCAGGATGAAACGAGGCCGGGCATAATGTATCCCCTGCCATGCGGCAGGGCGGTAAATGTTCAGGGGTAGGGCATATCGGCGGAGTGTGGCAATGGCGACGACACGGCAGGTGGGAAGGACGCGCATAGAAAAACATGGGGATCTGCTCCCCGCGTCGGTCATCGTTGCTGCGGTGATCGCTATCGCGGTGATCGGCGGCTTCGCAACCGATACCGCAAGCGCCTGGTATCTGGAATTGAATCGTCCCGCATGGCAGCCTCCGGCCTGGCTGTTCGGTCCCGTGTGGACGGTGCTGTACATTCTGCTGGCTCTCTCGGCCATCATCATCTGGCGTACAACATCGGGAAACGAACGGACACAGTTGATGTGGCTGTACGGAACGAACGGTGCGCTGAATCTCGCCTGGACCTTCATTTTTTTTCAGGCACACTCGCCACTGTGGGCAGGCATCGAAATCGCTGTTCTATGGCTGACGATCCTTGTCATCATGAGGCGTGTCTGGCCTCATTCACGGTCGGCGTCGCTCATGCTTCTCCCATATCTGCTCTGGGTAGGATTCGCCACGGTCCTTACCTGGACCATAGTTTCCCTCAATCTCAATTCCTGAAACCAGGGGCGATATCCCCATGCATCGCATAATCAGTTCCGGCAGGTACGATGGGGATTGGCGGCGTCAGCCTGTGGTTGCACAACGCCGGCATGTTCGGCGCTTCATTTCGGAGCATCCTTCAGGATACTTCCGTCGCATGCGCCCGGATAATTCGATGCCGGGGATGGCGCACAACGTTGGCGCTGCTGTATCGGCCGGAAATACCGGAGCCGCCGAGACGACCGGCCTGATGCCCATGCCCGCGATCAGTATGGGAGCGTGAACGCTGCATGCGCAGGGATCGGGCGTGCCGGACCGGCAGGATACATCTGCTCCGGAATGACGGTGATATCACCGCTGATGCCGGATAACATCCGTTGGCGATATGTTCCGTGCTATCCGCACCGGCGAACTTCCCGTTCGTCCATCCGTGACATGCACCCGCGAAGCATGGCCCGCATCCATCCGGTGCTCCCGGGCGGCCGCCCGACTTCCCAACTCTCCGTATCTTCCCCTCATGACTATTCTTCTCGCAACGAATAACCCGCACAAGGCGGAGGAACTGGCTGCGATTCTCGCCGGCTCCGATGGCCTTCGCGTGCTCACGCTTCGCGAACTCGACCGGACGGTTCCGGAACCTGTGGAGGACGGCGCCTCGCTTGAGGCGAATGCCTACATCAAGGCGCATGAGATCCATACCGCCACCGGCCTTCCCGTCATCGCCGACGATACGGGGCTGGAAGTGGCGGCGCTCGGCGGCGCGCCGGGGATCATTTCGGCGCGATATGCGGGGGAAGATGCCTCCTACGCCGACAACTGCCGCAGGCTGCTGGCCGAGCTTGAGGGGGCGGGCGATCGCTCCGCGCGGTTCCGTACGGTGATCTGCTATGTCGATCAGTACCGCACGCTCTTCGCCGAGGGGAGCGTCGATGGAGAGATTATGCGGCAGGCGCGCGGCGAAGGGGGATTCGGCTACGATCCTCTGTTCCTTCCCGCCGGAAGCGAACGTACATTCGCGGAGATGAGCGCCGCGGAGAAAAACCGGATCAGTCACAGAGGGCGCGCGCTGGTGCAACTGCGCGGGACGCTGGCCCCTTATCTGGCGGAAGAAGGGTGATGGAGGAGAGGTCGTACGAGCGTGTGCCGCAGACGAGGACGTTCGTGGTCACGTCGGGGCAGGCTCCGGAGCGGATCGACAGGTTCATCACCCATGCCGTGATGCGCGCCACCCGCAACAAGGTGCAGGAGGCGATCGCCGCCGGCGCGGTGCTGGTGAACGGCCGGCCCACCCGGGCAAACTACAAGGTGCGTCCCGGCGACAGCATCGAGATCACCATCATGCGTCCCCCGCCGATCGAGCTGATCCCGCAGGACATCCCGCTCGATATCGCCTACGAGGATGAGGATGTGCTGGTGGTGAACAAGCCCGCTGGAATGGTCACTCATCCGGGCTACGGAAATCGCGACGGCACGCTGGTGAATGCCGTGCTCCATCATGTCGGAGGAGGGCTTCCCAACCTGCCGGATACGCGGGAATTCGACGATGAGGCGGCGGACGATACGGCAGAAGCGGGCGACGATGAGGGAGACATGGATGAGGATGGAGCCGGAGCGCGGCCCGGCATCGTGCACCGGCTTGACAAGGATACGAGCGGTCTGATGGTGGTGGCGAAGAATGTGGAGTCGCAGGCTTTTCTTGCGCGCCAGTTTGCCGAGCGGACCGCCAGGCGCGAGTACTGGGCGATTGCGTGGGGGATGTTCGATGCGGACGAAGGGGAGATCGAGGGAAATCTGGCGCGTGACACCCGTGACCGCAAGAAATTCGCCGTCACGCAGCGCGGAGGAAAATATGCGCTCACGCGCTATCACGTGATGGAACGCTATGCGTTTGCCACGCTGCTGAGGCTTCGCCTGGCGACCGGCCGCACGCACCAGATACGGGTTCACTGCGCCCATATCGGGCATCCTCTGTTCGGCGATGCCACCTATGGCGGGCGCGCCGTCGTCTATCCCGGTCCCGGCGGAAAGCATCGCCAGCATATTGCGAACCTGTTGAAGATCATGGAGCGCCAGGCGCTGCATGCGAAGACGCTGGGGTTCGTCCATCCGCGCACGCGTGAATGGCTGGAGTTCGATTCGGAACTGCCCGGGGATATGCGGAAGCTGATCGGAGAGCTTCGTGGCGGTGCGGCGTGAGGGCCTGCCCGTGGTCGGTTGTCCGTCGCCTGTGGAATGTGCTCCCGCCGTGTCCGGAAAAATGGCAGCTATGGGAAAGTAATCCGGCGCCCCTCTATAATATTCGGCTGTAATTGTATGCAGCATAGAAAAATCGTCCCGGAAATCACCGGGGCGATTCTGTTATGATACAGTATTGGCCATGTATCAATGAATGGATGGTCCGGACATCACCGTGGATAATCCATTGCGCGGATATTCGTGACGGCGATGGGGCGGAGCTTCGTCGAAATCCATCGCGGAAATAATGAAATGTCGTGCGTCAGGCGATGCTAGAAATAGACGCCAAGCTGCACTGCGAACGCGCCGATGCCGATATCGAAGTAGCCTGGGCCGTCGGTGCTCTCTCCCTTGCGCTCGGTGCTGGAGGATGAGACGGAAACGCCAAGCTGGTACTCGGCGCCCAGGCTGATGGAATTCCACGGAAAATATTCCACGCCGAAAACAGCGCCGCCGCCGAACGATGAGTACGACCTGGTCGTGCTGCCGGCGATGGTATCCTCCTTATCTCCCGAGAAATTCCAGCTTCCGCTGAAGCTGGCGAAGATGCCTGTGTAGGCGGTGACAGGACCGGTGTTCACGAGATGAAACTCCAGTCCGGGCGTGACGCCGAGGATCAGATCGGTGACATCATCGGTTCTGCCCGTGGTGTCTTCGGAGCGAGGGATGGAGACGGTGGAGGAGCCGAGTCCGAGCGATGCGCGCAGAGCGACGTTGTCGCCCAGATAATACTTGATGCCGAATCCATAGATCGGGCTCAGAAGGCGGATATTGAAAGTGGTATCGATGCCGAAAAATGTAAGAGGAGCGCTTCCGGCGGTGCTGCCATTAACTCCGAAATCGCCGAACCCGTTGAACGAAAAGAGCAGTGCCCTGTCCCCGGCGGAGGTCTTCGGACGGGTATCCTGTGCCGAAGCGCCTCCCGCAGCAATGGCGAGCAGGAACAGGCCGATGATACATGTTCTCATGTGCTGTGAACTCCGTGCTGTTGAACCTGAAATCGTTTCGGGAGCCCGTGTGCATCGGACATCCGGAATCCCTGCGAAATATTATGTGCGGGTATCCCGAAATGGGGAGCGTCATCGACGCGGAATTGCGGGACAGGTGCAGGGGAATAGAGAAACGGTACCGACCGTAGGGGCGAATCGAATACGGACAGCCGGAGGCCGTCGCTTCCGTGCAATCCCCATGACACATGTATGATAATGATGTAACGAGCCGACCGCTACCGTATGAAGCCAGGGAAATGACGGTCGGCGGGTGGCCGGGTATAACGCCGGCGTTTCGCGCGGCCTGCAACCGGAGCGGCGCCGGAGCAGGTGCGCGGGGGGCGTGGTAACGGAATGCCCGGGTGTTCGAGAAAGAAACGAGACCGGACGGAAAAATCCGGTTATCCGCCGGAGATTCCGCAAAGCTGATCGTTTCCGTGGGTTCCGGCGGAACCGGATGTACGGGTCATCTCCCGCATGTCCATAGTTCTCCGGAAACGGGCAGGTACGGGAATCTGAATATAAAAATTCCGGACATCGGCATACATTCGTGCGCCGTGGCGAATGCCATGACATCGAACGCCAACATCGGGAGTCGTCATGCAGGGTACTGTCAGCTATCTTGAGATTGCGCCGGAGAAGGGAGCGCCGGTGCAGCGTGTGGATGCCGTCCGGGCCGTGCCGGGACTGGGACTGGAGGGGGATCGATATTTTACCATCGCCTCCGGCAGTTCCGGCGGCGAACATGCCGATGATGATGAGGTAACTCTTATCGAGACTGAAAACATCGAGGAGTTCAACCGGGAGTACGGTACAACGTATCATCCCGCCGATATGCGCCGGAACATCGCCACGCGCGGCATCCGGCTGAACGATCTCGCCGGGCGCGAGTTCCGCATCGGCGATGTGCGGTTCAGGGGGCACGGGCTCTGCGAGCCATGCAAAACGCTTGCGAAGCTCACGACGCCGGATGTTCTCCAGGGATTGCTGCATAAGGCTGGGCTGCGGGCGCAGGTCCTGACCGAAGGGACGATCCGTGTGGGTGACGTCATCGAGGCGGTCGGCGGCATGCACGATGCGTAGCGGCCGGATTCCGATATGGCATCCATTGGCTGAGAAGCCGCCGTCCCGTACCCGGCCAGGGATTCGTATGTTGGATGTTTCATCCGCCGGTCGCCCGCGGATGGCGCACGCTGTTCCACCTGGATCACACGTGCCGCGCTGAAATGTATCCTGAACATAATTCTCCGAAGTTCTCACGATGCCGATGTCCGCGTCCGCACCCTGTTCATGCCGCGTATGGCCAGTCCTTTCATGGCTTTCGCTTCTCCTGATGCCGGTCGCCGCGATGGCGCAGTCCGCGTCCGATTTCCCCGTGTCCAGCACGACCGAATCGCGCGATGAACTTTCCGGCATCACGCCGCAGAATTATCCCCGGGTCGATGGCTCCGCCTCCACCGCGTTCCTCGGTCAGTTGATAGCGGCGCGCGCATTGAATGTGCCCGCCGACATCCGCCGTGTCGATCCGGTCTTCCCGGTGGGGGACGCCGGAGGGGAAACTGTCGGCATATCCCGGAATGGGGCGCTTCCGGTCCGGCTCGTCTTCCCGCTCCAGACGCCGCTCGACAAGGTGGACGAGCTTCTGAAGCTGATCGAGCAGAAGGGAACCCACGGCGGCACGCATCAGGCGTATCAGGCGCTGGCGGAGGGGAGGGCCGACATGATCCTTGTGACGCGCCGGCCTTCGGCCGATGAGCTGTCCGCCGCGCGCAACAGGGGGATGGAATTCGATGTGCGCCAGATCGCCCTTGATGCGTTTGTCTTCATCGTGAACGGCGACAACCCCGTTCCTTCCCTTACACTCGATCAGATCCGCGGCATCTTCAGCGGCAGCGTGAGGAACTGGAGCGAGGTGGGTGGAGGAAACGGAGCGATACAGCCGCTGGCCCGGGGGCGGAACTCCGGCAGCGAGGAGCTGATGAAGGGGATGGTGATGAAGGATATGACCATATCCCGTGCGCAGGATCGGCCGGCTGCCGGGACGATGGAGGATGTAGTGGAACAGGTGAAGCGGATGCCGGACGCGATCGGCTATTCGGATCTTTTCGTCCAGTATGCCGGAGCCTCCGGCCGCGGCGGCAGGCTCGTCGCGGTGGAGGGCGTGCTCCCCTCCACCAGCACGCTTCTCGACGGAAGTTATCCTCTCGCTGTACCTGTCTACGTCGTCACCCGCCGTGATGTCCGCACCGATGCGCCGGCCGCGAAGCTGCGCGACTGGCTTCTCATGGTGGATGGGCAGCAGGTTGCTGCCGCCAGCGGGCTGGTGCCGTACAGCCGTTGAGATGCGGCTCCCGGTCGTATCGCGCGTCCCGGGCGGTGTCTACCATACGTACGGCCGGCATATTCCTGCCGCGGAGGAACGGACAACCGGCCACGGCCCGGTGCTCTGCCGGCAGCGTGATGACGTGCGGTACGCCATGTACCGGACGCATCAGAATCCCGTGCTTGAGATCGTGAAGAAGAATCGCGGCGTTTCCGTCTGCGACAGCCGTACCGTTACATCGGTGCGGAAGAAGATCAGCACGCGGTTGAGCCCGGCGCCGATCTCGTAGTACATACGATCGGATGTAGCGTCGGTGGAGGGGAGATCATAGATGCTCCCTTCGTGGCTGGCGAAGAGGGCATCACGCGAGAAGCCGGTCCAGCCGATGTTCGCGAGGGCTATGAACTCGATGCCGAACGAGGCGATGTTCGGAATTCTGAGCACGCCGGGTATCACCTCGCCGAAGTTGTGTTCCAGCGAAAGCGCCGCGAAGCGATCACCATAGAATTCCTTCACCCTCATTCCTCTGAATGCTCCCTCGCTCGCCGTGCTGGAGAACGCCGACTCCAGACTGAAGAAGCGCTGTGCCGGAACGCGGCCGCGTGAGAAGCCACCGCTGAGCCGGAGGTCGAGCCGCCAGAGCGGAAGCGTGCGCGTCCTGAGCTGAAGAGCTCCGCGGTACTGTTCAAACCGGAAATCGCCTCCAAGCAGATCGGGATTTGCGATCTCGGCCGTCACCTGCGCGCCGAAATTTCCGAGCCGCCGCCGCGGGTGATAGTTCAAATTCAATGCAAATCCCACCGACCGTAGCCGCCCCTCAACGATCGGAGGGTTATCGCGGAACGCTCCGTTCCCGCCGAGCAGCGCAAACTCCGTGGTGTTCGGCGCGCTGCGGTGTTCCTCGCTCCGCGCAAAGAGCCTGATGCGGGTGGGACGCTCGAAGAGATCGCGGCGGATGAACTGCAACTGCCCGAAGCCGGCCTCCACCGAGGTCTCGAATCCATCGACGTAGTAGTAATCGCCATAGTCGTTCTTCGCGAGGAGCGAACCGAGCGTGATTGCAAGCGCGGTTACTACATGCGGATTGTCGCGCCGCTCCAGCCGACGATAGATGCCGGCGCCGAACGAGACCCTGCGTGCGGTATCGAGAAAGCTTCGCAGGTGGAGCTCGCCGTAGGGGTGATGATCGGAGAACCCGTAGCCGGCGCTGGCGGTCGCCTCCAGTTCCGGAACAATATCTCCCCGCAGCCCCATCCCCAGATACACGCCGTGCACGCGATTGTAGCGGGCGATGTCCTCGAAGCCGGTGAACGGCGGACGATTCAGCCGGCCGATGGTTCGCGTCACCGGGCCGAAGATCCTGTCGAACAGTCCGGTGCCTGCTGCCGAATCAGGATTCTCCACCGTCCGCCGGATGTTATCATACGCGCGCTCCTCCTCCGGGCGCAGTGGCAGCACGGCATGCTCGCTCCAGTAGCTGGAATCGAAGACATCCGCCTGCGCGTTCAGCTCCACGCGGCGCTGCTCGAACAGCCCGTCATCGAGCTGGATATTGGCGAGGTAATCGTACGCCACCGTTTCGATGGTTATATCCAGTCGTGGCGCGATGATCCAGAACAGCTCCGCCAGCAGCGAGCTGTAGATATGCATGCTGGTGGGGAGCACGAACCTTCCATCCACGATCTCGAACTGCTGATCGTAGCGTAGCTCGGCGTCGAATGGCAGGCGCACGGCGCGGTTCGGCCGCAGATCGACGGAGAGCGGCACCAGGCGGTCGGGATCGATGTCCACATATCCTTCAAAGAGCCTGCGCGCATTTCCCTTCGGCGTCACCGTTATTCGCGAGATCCGTGTGGAGTCATCGGCGCGGGCGGTTCCCTCCAGCACGAAGTCATAGTAGCCGATCGCGTCGGGATGAAAAGGGGTGGCTATCTGCTCTCCAAGGATCGTCACATAGTCATCGTAGGCATTCAGGTTGGTGCCGAAGGCTACAAGATTCGACTGCGGCGGAATGTTGGCGCTCTGCCGTCGCTGGATGATCTCGTTGAAATAGCTCTCGGGACTCCGGTAGTAGCCTCTGGAATACGATTCGAAAATCGAAACGATGGTGGTGTCCCCGGCATCCCCGCTGCGTCCGGCGGTGAGCGTATCGGTGCTGGCGACGAACCGGGTGTAGAGCATATAGGAGTAGGTGCGGAGAGAATCGCGCTGGCGCAGCTTGCGGGCGATGGCGCCGCGCATCAGTTTGACCCCCGGGTCCTCCGCCGAAATCACCACCGCCTCAAGCTGATATGGAGCCGCGGCGAGCATCATGTCGCAGGTTGCCGAATCCGGCCCGACGGTGATCGCACGCTGCTCAGTCCGATAGCCGACCATCGAGAAGGCGAGGGTGTAGCTTCCCGGAGGAAGGCGCAGCAGAAAGCGTCCCGTGGTACTGGTTATTGCGCCGAAACGTGTATCCAGCGCCCGGATGGTGACGCCGCGCAGGGGGGCGCGGGAGACCGAGTCGAGCACGGCTCCCGTTACCACTGTTTGTCCATTCTGTCCACGGAGGGTGCCGCAGAGCAGGAGGATCGCTCCGGCAAGAACGGCGTACCTGGTCATGCGTGATCGTTTCATGATGCGCGTGTTCCCTTCGGCCCCGGCGATTCCTGCATCGCGAGCGCCTCTTCCTGGCGTGTAGTATCCCGGGATGTGCCGGTGGTCGCGCGGGAAATTGCTTCAAGTTATGACATCGGCGCCACCGGCGGGGCATTCGGCTGCTGCCGGGCGGCATGAGGCTTGCGGCCGTTCCGGATGGATGCCGCCGGAATCCCCGCCAGGGAGAAACGGTGGTACAGTGCGATTCCGCAACGTACGGGATTGCATACAGGATGATATGATACTATCGATGGAGGTGTCGCGTGATGGCGGAGAAAAGAATAATGAAGCTCGATGAATTGCAGGGAATGACCGTGCTGAATTCCGATACCGGCGAGAAAATCGGCGCGGTATCTGATATCATCGTGCATCCGGTGGAAGGCCGGGTACTGGGATTGACGATTCGCAACAGTGAAGGGGAAGTGCTTGCGCTTGGCGCTCATGAATTATTCATCGGCGCCGATGCGGTGATGACGCGCGACAGCGCGCACATGGAGAAATGGGAGCAGGAGGACCGGCTGGCGAAGGGGGCGCTTGCCTCGCGCGAGATGATCGGAGTGAATGTTGTGACCGAGGATGGCAGGCTTATCGGCCGTGTGAGCGACGTCTATGTCTCCGCGGAACGTCTATGTGCCTATTACAAGGTTGCGGAGTCGATGATGCAGCGATTCCTCGGAAGCGGATTCTACATATCCGGCGACATCGCCCGGGCATATTCCACCGATGGCGTCAGGATGATCGTTCCTTCCGATACCGAGGACCGATATGCCGCCCCGAGTATCGATGAGGTCATCACGCGGGATGGCGGGCATGCGGTGGGATATGAGCAGCGGTACGGTGACGAGCCCATAAAGCGCTAGGAATCCGCGGGCTCCGGATCAGCGTGCGGGTTCGGTCATGGTCTGCAGCGCCAAGCCTGCACGGCGGAAGAAATTCTCGGCGTCAGGCATCTGCTCCAGCAGCGGCCGGTCGGGAGCGATTGCCGTGGCCGCGCTGCGCACCCGGGCTACCGGCCCGGCCGTATTGGGATACGAACGCTGCTGTAGCGCTTCCATCATGCCGGCGGCAAGCATGAAGGCCCGGTTGACGGTGTCGGCGCGATCGACGGCACGAGGATTACGTCGAATTGCTCCGCCGTAGCCCTGGAGCATGTCCAGTTGCTTCTGGAAATCCTCATCTGCCACGTCGTTCCGTTCCGCTACTGTACGAAGTGCTGCCGCGAGCCTGGCGATTCCCTCGCTCATGTATTCATGTTCCAGTCCGGCCTCGTCCGCATTTCGCCGGGCAAATGTGACGAATGCTGCTACGTCGCCGGGCGCCGTGGCCGGAGGGGGAACCGCAGCGGTATCGGTCTCGGCAATGTTGGGCGACTGGAGCGTATCGACCGCTATGTCATCAGAGCTGGGAGCGCGTACTATGGCAGTGAATATCCAGATCAGGGCAATGGCCACCACCGCCCCGATTATCCACGGTGTAAGATTCGTCGGACGTCCGTGCTGCTCGTTGTTCCCGGCCATAATTATCCCCTTTTTGTATCTCCGGGGGCAAAGATCATTCCAGCGGAAAGGGCTGGCAGGGAGGCCGTACCAGATTGTCATCGGTGTGGCGCCATGTCAAATAATGAGAGCGGCCATACCGTGGTGAAAGGTTTCGCCCCATTTAAAAGTTGGATAGAAAGGTGGCGGGAGAGCGATTGGCGGAACGGATGCCCCGCGGTCGCTGAGTTGTTCGTGGCGGCGGACATGGCCGCGGGAACAGGGAATGGCCGTTGCAGCAGTGGCGGCATCAACAGGCGATACCACGATGAAACTTCGATTGAATCACAGGAGAACGCTGTATGCGATCTTCGTCGATCAGGCCCGCCCGGAGGTTACATGGCAGGCGCCTCGATGAGTGGATGGGAGAGCAGTTTGAACGGGGGCTGACGACGCCGGGCAGTTTTCTGTAGACGGCTGAGATGCAGGGGATGCATGATAATGGCGGAAATGATAGCGGGCATGGCTCTGCGCGTACGATCTCCGCGGAGATATCTGGAAGCGGCAGGTGTCGGGCGGAGGCGATGGCAACTGTCGCACATGCCGCATTGGCATCTATAGTGGGCACGGGGCGCTATATTGCGGTGTCTGCATCGTCCCTGTGGTTGCCGTGCAGTCCGTGGGCGTTGCCTGGCGTGATTGCGGGCCGGGGTGCCGGATACATGATGAATTGTTCAAGGAGCGGGCATGTTCGGATTCTTCAAACGCCGCCGCCGCCGGAAAATTCTTGCGGAGCCATTTCCGGATGCATGGGAGAATATTCTCCGAAAGAATTTTCCGTTGTATCTCCGCCTTTCCGATGCCGATCGTCGGGAGCTGCGCGATCACATCAGGATTTTCATCGCCGAAAAGAATTTCGAGGGGGCGGGAGAACTTCAGATAACGGATGAGATCAGAGTGACGATTGCGGCGCAGGCGTGCATGCTTCTCCTCCACCGTGAAAGCGATTACTATCCGCGTCTGCGATCTATCATTGTCTACCCGCATGCGTTCGTCTCGCAGGTCCGGGAGCAGGCGAGCCTCGGCGTGGTCAGTGAGAGGGAGGTGGTGCGTCTGGGCGAGGCATGGGGACATGGCACGGTGGTGCTTGCGTGGGATCACACCCGTTCAGGTGCTGCCGATATCAGGGATGGCCACAATGTGGTATTTCACGAGTTCGCCCATCAGCTCGATCAGGAGAGCGGTGATGCGAACGGAGCTCCGGTGCTGGAACGCAGCAGCATGTATGTGGCATGGGCGCGCGTCCTTGGCGAAGCGTATGCGCGATTGCAGAAGGACAGTGGCCAGGGGCGCAGCTCGGTTCTCGATTCCTACGGAGCCACCAATCCGGCCGAATTCTTTGCCGTTGCCACCGAGGCATTCTTCGAGAAGCCGTGCCAGCTTCGCCGCAGCTATCCCGAATTGTATGATGAATTAAAAATGTACTATCAGCAAGACCCGGAGGAGTTCTTTGAACATCCGGAACAGTACGGAGCCGGAGATCACATCGCCGGCAGCGGCGACGTCATTTGCACAACGGAGAAACAGTAACCGGCCGGAGCTGAGATGCACTCAGGTGGAATAGAGAACATGATGGATTATAACGGCATCATCAGTTCTCCGGCCGGCTGCATGGTTTGAATGCATGAACATATTCATGCTGCGAGCACATCATCATTCAGACGGAATGAACCGGAGGAGTCCGTACACCAGGATTACCTCTGATATATCCGTCATGATAATGTGATGCATGGAGTATATCTCAGCGAATATACTCCCGGAAATGCCGGAGAAACTGTTGAACGATGCCGAAGGTAGTGAAGCGCTACATTCAGCGGGTGAAATGGATGTAGAACAAGCCTTGATGAACGGCCGGAATTTGCACGATAGGGGCGCCAAAGTCAAGGGAAATTTTTGGGATCGGTGGTGTCTGCCGCTGTGATGGATTGATAATGTCCTATATGGGTTACGCCGGCGGTGAAATTTCCCGGCGGAATTTCATCGAATTCGCGGACCGGCGCAATGCGCCAACATTTCGTCCCATATCTGCGCCGGATCTCCGTCACCGGAGCATGATGCTGCGCGTAATCATCGATATTCGGTGGCGCAGGGAGAAAAACATCCCATCCGTTTCCGTCATCACAGTTGATATTCGTCCGAATCCGGACGGCGGTCTCCCGCGGCCGGCCTGTGTGCGCCGGCGGATGCATGCCATGCCTCCGGGGGAACGGGAAACGGCCCCCGGCCACTTCCCGCAAGGGGACGGGCACGAGGGCCGATCGTTCCTGAAAGTGCCTGACATGATGATCCTGTCCGGTGCGTACCATGCGGCACTCCTGCCACAGCCGGCCGGTCACGGGCCAGGGCCGTGGTTGCCACGGCAGTGCACGGGTTCACTGCATTCCGTCACTGGTTCGATGTGTGTGTGTCGTCACCAGAGGTGGGGCGTGCGGTCGCCCGTGCAGGGCGTCCGAAGGCAGACCTACCTCGACGCGGTCGTCCCGGCCATCGCTCCATCGATCGCACGGAGAAACGCTTCGTGCGATTGCGCTCCGGAGAACGCGTAGCGTCCATTGAAGATGAAGAAGGGAACGCCGGTGACCCCGAGATGTTCGGCCTCCCTCTGGCTTCGCTCCACCTCATCCGCTCCCTGTCCATTCTGCAGGCATTCACGTACTTCATCCTTGTTCAGCCCCGTCTCCCCTGCAATAGCCGCCAGCGTTTCCACATCGCCGACATTGGCTCCCTCTGCGAAATAGGCATGGAAGAGCCTGCGAACCAGGCGCTCTCTGCGGGGGTGCTCCCCGGCCATCAGAATCAGGCTGTGGGCCATGCGAGTGTTTGGGGCGGTACTGATACGGTCGAACGCGATCTCAATGCCCGCGGTCGCGCCGAGTTCGGCAACATGGGCGAAAATCGTCTGCGCCCGTCCCGTGCCGCCGAACCGGGTGCGCGCGAACTCCTTCCAGGGCGTTCCCCGTTCCGGAAGGTGTGGTTCAAGCTGGAAGGGGCGCCAGTTCCATTCCACCCTCAGATCCGGGCGTTCCTTCAGGGCCTTCTGCAGTCTTGTCTCTCCGATATAGCACCAGGGGCAGACTATATCTGCAAATAGATCAATGCGGATCGTATTCATGGTGAGCATCCTCCTCCTATCGAATTCAGTGGTTGAATACAGTCGGGGGTCTGAACGCGCTGTCTGTCGCGCAATATAGTGCCGGGACCTCCTCCGACGACGGAATCAGTGACGGATTACGGGATGAGAATACGACGCGTGGGGTGAGCACCCCGGCCGGTCCCGGCCGGGGTGTGCGATTATCGGAACCGGTCGGGTATATCAGATCCCGTTTGGACTGAACTTCGCCTTCAGATCCTGCCAGCACTCGTAGTAGTCCGGTTGCCGGAGTTCCGTCTCCATCGCGAACTTCGTGGGACGGCAGACGAAGCGGGTTTCAAACATGAACGCCAGCGTCGAATCGATGTAATGCGGACGTAGCTCCGCGCTGCTCGCCTTCTCGAAGGTGGCGGCATCCGGACCATGTCCCGACATACAGTTGTGCAGGCTGGCCCCGCCGGGAAGAAATCCCTCGGCCTTCGCATCGTATTCCCCGTAGATCAGCCCCATGAACTCGTTCATGAAGTTCCGGTGGAACCAGGGGGGGCGGAAGGTGTGTTCAGCGACCATCCAGCGGGGAGGGAATATTACGAAATCGCAGTTTGCCGTGCCACGTATCTCCGAGGGGGCTGTAAGCACCGTGAAGATGGAGGGGTCGGGATGATCGAAGCTGACCGTGTTGATCGTGTTGAATGTGTTCAGGTCGTACTTGTACGGCGCATAGTTGCCATGCCAGCCAACGACATCAAGGGGCGAGTGGTTGATCGCCGCGCTCCAGAGATTGCCGCAGAACTTCGCCACCATCTCGAAATCCCCTTCGCGCTCCTCGAACGCCGCCACCGGCGTCAGAAAGTCACGGGGGTTCGCCAGGCCGTTCGCACCGATCGGGCCAAGATCGGGGAGCCGGAAGGTGGCGCCGTAGTTCTCGCAGATGTAGCCGCGTGCGCCGCCGTCGGGAAGCTCCACGCGGAACTTGATGCCGCGCGGAATCACGGCGATCTCGCCCGGCCGTACGTCGATAATTCCCAGCTCGGTCCGCAGCGCCAGCGCTCCCTGCTGCGGGACGATCAGCAGTTCGCCGTCTGCATCGTAGAAGAAACGATCTTTCATGGACCTGCTGGCGGCGTAGAAGTGAATTGCGACGCCGGAATGCATGGATGCGTCGCCGTTGCCGGCCATCGTCACGAGCCCGTCGATGAAGTCGGTCGGCTCCCCCGGGATCGGCGGCGGATTCCAGCGAAGCTGGCTTGGAGTGGTGGGGACTTCATCGAACGGCGTGCCCCGGAGCAGCCCGTTCGCGATCTGGCGGAATGGTTCATGCACCACCGACGGGCGGATACGATAGCACCAGGTACGCCTGTTCTCGCCGCGGGGAGCGGTGAACGGAGTGCCGCTTAACTGCTCCGCATAGAGGCCGTGCGCGGCTCTCTGCGGCGAGTTCTGCCCGGCCGGTAACGTCCCGGGGTGCGCCTCGGTCGCGAATTCATTGCCGAATCCCGACTGGTACTGCCTGGCCTCCGCGGAGGCATGCGGCTCCGCGATCAGCTCACCGGCGAGGGGGGAATTGCCCGCATTCGTTGATTCAGACATGGCTTCTTTCCGTACTCTAATGAGTGTGACTGCTGTTGCTTCAAGTTAATTGTCAGCAAGATGCGGATCTGTGACATTGCATCTGTATGTGGGTGCGGCCGATCGGGAAGATAAGACATTGGGGCGGGCCGTCGTGCGATGCGGGTGTACAGCCGGAGCCGCCCGCATGGGAAGAGGCGATCCGTGGCGAAGATAATTCGATTCATCGTTACGGGTTCGGATGCAGGCATGTTGCTGCGGGACTGCTCTCCGGATTGTATATGGTGAATGTATTCCAATACCTGACCAAAACTTTATGTGCCGGCTATTGATTTCAGCTCCGGCATTATGTAAGTTATGCCCGCACCATAACGCACAACAAAAAAGATATCACAGCACTTTCTCGCAGATACCTTGTCGGTCGTTTCGTCAGGATCTTCCAGAGCGCCGTCGAACCTGGCATCCGCGGCGGATGCTCAACAGCATGGCGCATTGCACAGGTCGTTTCCCGCGGCGGGGGGCCGCCTGGCCGGATATGTTCGGCTGCGCTTTTCGGCGACAGCGGGCCATATTTACCACACTATTCCGGTTTCTGTCAGCACATTGCCGGCTGAAGAATATCTGTGCCTGAGCCGGTAGTTCCGAGCCAACAACACCAGCCATAACCTGATAATCACACACTATCATGGCGACATCCATTGCCTTCTTCGCAACTGAAGCCGACCTTCCAGTGCAACTACCGGCGCAGGCTTTTGGGCCGGTAGTCGGGAATACCGCCACACAATACAGATTGTCGAGCCTTTTTACCGGATCGCTGACTGCAAACAAGGCAATGGCGCATGCCGCTGTCTCAGGCAGGGTGTTGTTCCTGGTTTCGGACAGCAGCCCGGACAGGTACAATATCATTCTGCGGCCGCTTACGCAGAGTCCGGGGCTGCCGGTCGTGAAATACTTCGTCTATCGGGGGATCGTGAAGTCCGATTTTCTGGACAATACCAACACTATTGTTACGGGAGATACCTGTACGCTGAAGACGGTGATTGCCAAGTCCAATAATCCCATGAAGGCGCTGGAGGATTATTCGTCGATATCCGTGGCTGCGGCCGCCATTACGTCCATCGATGAACTGTTCCTCAAGGATGACAATCAATTTGCAACGGTTAATGCAGGCGACTCGCTCGGACATTTCGATAATTCTGCCGGCTTCAACTACGGACTGGATATAGTCCTCGATGAGCCCGGGCATCAACTGACGGTCGAGGTCGGGCGTAGGAGCGATAATATCGTCGATATCTCATCAATTGTCGGTGACGATGCCAAGGAGGCTGCCCGACTTCATATTCTGACATACGTTGACCCTGCCGCCTACTATGGCCTGTGTATGCACGCCACCTTCGGGGTGCGGAATAATAGCGGCAATACGAGCTACAAGAAGGAGAAGGTCTACAACCTGGTGAAGAAGTTCTCCACGAAGAATCAAGTGTACGTAGATATTCGCGATCGATGGGGAATGCCGCAGGGATTTATCGGAGGGACGACATCCACCATCAAGGTCAGCCAGGGAGCGGCAAGCGCCAATGGATCGACTCCCATCCCGTACCGGGGGACGGACGACTGGCCCGTGCACCTGCTGCAGAACAGTTTTACCGGTGTCACCACCAAGGATGGCTACAAGTTCTTTGCTCTGAAGCTGTCGCTGGCTCCCGACGGTGTGACATCTCCACTGCTGCATCTGCAGGTCGGGTACTGGAAGAAGTATTTCACCAAATTCCGGGAGGATGTGGTGTTTACGAAGCTCCAGATCACCAGCGGCTGGACAAGCGATGCGGTAGCTGCGGTGATCGCCGCAACTGACGGCAGCGCCACCGTCCCGGCTGCCACCTATCTGCGTGTTCTGCTGACGGATTATTCAAATGCTGCTGCACTGAATAATCAGTACCCGGAGAAGCAGCCGCACGATCATGAAGTATTCGACCTTGCCGGATTGTATATACCGGAGTGGCTGAGCCCGCCGCAGTTTTCGGCGGTAACTTCTCCACGTATCAAAACGCTGGTACGGATGGCGCCCTATCTCGGCTACAAGCTCTACAAGGATGCCGCCATCGGTTTCAGGAGCGGCGTGGCCGTGGATCAGGACGGCGTCGTGGCCTTCGCCATCAGGGGGTGTCACTATATCCCGCTGGAGAGCAACAGTGACAGGCAGAACGAGGACATCGAAAAGAACGAGATGGAATCGATTCTTCCCATCCGTAGCGGAGAATATGACGATGACGGATTCTGGAACTTCATCTATGAAAAATCGAAGTATGAGTATGATTATTCCGACTATAACAAGGCCTGGAAAGTAGTCGCCAAACAGCGGAAGACCACCACAGGCGCCATTAAACCGTACAAGATCAATCTTGCAGGGCCTGGGGTCAACCTCCTCGAAGTGAGAATCCGTGATGCGGTCGTCATTCGGGGATACGATTATTCGCCGGCGGAGCCCTTTGTCTGCCTCGCCTATTCCGCGATCGAAAGAGGGACGATAGAGGGCATAATGCACGATGCCGCGAAATTCGCCCCGATCGGCCCGAAATTCCTCGTCTACGACGTCCAGCCCGTGCCGGTGACGGGAACCGGCCTGCGTCCGCATTATCATTTCACGCTGCATATCCGGGGATTGAAATACGTGGGAACCCAGTTCACATGGGTCACCGAGCCGACGGCCATCGAATTCTACAGCGTGGACGGCGAAAACTTCTTCACGAATGACTATGCGACGGCCGCGTTCGCGCGCATCGCCGGTGCTGTCTGGGATAACAGCAGCGTGCCGGATACCGTGCCGCCCGCTTCCAATCCCTACAACAACGCGGGCAAGTATGCCGCCTCGCTGCGGACGACCCTGTACAATCACCTTCAGACGCTGCTCACCACGGACGCGCGGCTGATGGATGGGGAGGTACGGGACGAGCTCTATGACGATAATCTGGAGGGACTGAGCTTCCAGATGGCGTTCCGCGCGCCATTCTTCACACAACGGCCGCGGAAGGTGCCGTACACGAACGTCGTCATCAACAGCACTACAGTCAGCAATACTCCCTATCGGGATGATTTCGATACATGGTTCGCGAATGCGAACGCAATCCGTGCGCTCCAGGTTACTCCTGCTCTCGGGCCGCTCGGACGTACGGGGCTTACCCAGGCGCTGACGGACGCCATCCAGACCGATCAGGATCATCTGACGCTGTACGATCATCTTGGGGTGGCTCGCAATGCCAGCTTTGCAAATCATCACGTGCCGGCATATATGGCGCGGATCATGGAGGACGAAAATTCGTACAGGGGATACAACGATCATCCGCATTTCCCGATGAATTATCGCAGCCAGACCGCCAGCCATAACGCCGCGGATCTGAACGGCCTCGTCACCGCCGGCCTGATCGACAATACCATCAGGACCTATCTCATAGGGATCCCGGCCAATGGTTTCGGATGGCGGAGGCTCCTGACGCCCAGCGATGCGAACGGCTATTACATCGTCAAGAAGAGCAACAGCCCGAACTTCTATCGGGTACATACGATCACCAACATGCCCGAACGAAACAACTCAGGTATTACGATCGGCATGGGCTTCGACATGGGGCAGCAGAACGTTAGCGACTACAATACCTACACCGCCGGAGTGGTGATCCCGCATTCCGCCGATTCGGAGGAGGCGATCCGCAAGAGCCGTGGTGAAGCCATCTGCCTTTTCCGGCTGTTCGACGTCGATATCTGGAGCGGGTTCGTCATGCCGTATGATCTCGCGGTTCAGCGGACAGTGCCCTTTATGCAGAATAAATATCTTCGTCCGATTCCCAGAAGCATGCATACCAACGTTGCGGCGCCGCATCAGATATTGAAGGTGTTTCACCAGACCGGGGCAACCCCATTCTACCTTCCCGGGGGCGATCAGTATCTCAATGAAGTTGAAAAAACGCTTCTGCTTTCGCAATCGTACAACCACAACACTGTCGCGATCTCGGCAACCACGAACTCCGGGAAAATATTTATTCATGCCATAAATACACATGACATACGGTGGATGCGGCTGGCCTGGCGGGGATCGACGGTGTATGCAAGCAGGAAAACGGCAATGCAGATTTTCCTTGACCGCGCCAGGACGATGGAGCACTATGATCACACCAGGACAACGTTGTAGCACATGAGCGCCCGGAGCGCCCGGCCTCTTCTCTCGAACTACACCTTTACGAACCGCCATGCCGACAACACGGTACCAGCAATCACTGTCGTCACTGATCGACATACATAATCTCCCTCTGGGGCTCGATCTGATTCGCGATCTGGCTGCTACGCTCCTCGATGATGTGTACTTCGACAATCTGGAGATCCTGTACGGAGCACATAGCGGGAGCAGGGAGTACAACCTCGATATCATCATCAACAAGCAGTTGGGGCTCGATATCCCTGGAACGGGCGCCGCCCTCCTGCTCAATCCGGATCTGTCGGGTGCTCCGCAGAGCAGTTCGTTCAACACCACGTTCCGTTATACATGGAACATACTCGACTACATCGGCGAGTTCAACCTCGATGAATTTTCCTTTGCTCCCGAGGATATCATTGCCCTTCTGAAGCGTGTCTTCAACGTTTCGGATGAGACGCTGCTTGAGCAGATCTCCGCCGTACTGGAGAATCCGGATGGTTGGATGGGAGGAGCAAGGTTCGATGTCGATGAGTGGGTGGAGATCCTCAACGATTATTTCGACCTTACCGGATCGGCCGGGGAAATAACCTACTCTTCGGGGATGACCTGTCAGGATCTGGAGAATGCGCTGCTGTCCGCGGGGATCACCATCGCCGATTTCATCGACCATTTCGAGGTCACGACAGATTATCCTGGTGGAAGCGATACGATCGAGGATGTCTTCAACAGACAGACGATCGTCGGGGGCATAGGCGCACTGGCGTTGCGGAGTTTGATCGAGCGGCTCAACGATGACCTGGGGCTTACCGGCACCGCCGGCGAAATACCATCGTCCGCCGCGACCTACGAAGATGTGCTATCGTATCTGGCCAGCGCCGCGATCACCATCGATCAGGTCATACTGCAATACCTGGTGCCCGATCCGGGGCTGGAGTTCGATGACATCCTGGATGCCCTCACGGACTTTTTCGGCGCCGCGGCCGGAACTCTGTACATCTCCGATATCAAGAACCTGTTAGTCCCCACCATCGGTTTCTCGATCAACAATATCCGGCTTGCCCTGGAATTTCCCGAATCGATTCTTCAACCTCTGGACAGCGGCGGGAATATAATTCCCGGTGAGACGTCAAAGCTGCTGTTCAACGTGGGACGTGTTTCGTACAGCACCGACGAGGGGTTCGAGTTCGAGAACGAATCGACGTTCATTTTCACCAAATCGCAGATTCTTCACTCCGGTTTCACGCTTGAAATTCTTGATGCAAAGCTGGACCTGAGCCGTACGAACAATATTCCGGAGGCCATCGCCGATCAGCGGCCGGAGGATTTCATCGGGGCGTACATACGTGAAGGGACGATAGGATTTCCTCTCTTCTGGAGTCATGATGCGTCTGGCTCCACGGGCACGATAAAGGCGAGAAATCTTCTGATCGGCACCGGCGGCATCTCCGGGACATTTGCGCTGGAGGCCAACTCCGCGGGCGACCCCACGCCGGTGGTGAAGGTGAAATTCGGCGATAATTTCAGCGTCAGCCTTGACGCGTTCAGCATCACATTCAAGCAGAACGCCATCACCGCTTCGGAAATAGAAGGGACGCTCCGCATTCCCGGCTTCAAGGATACCAGCAATAATCCCGCCGACATCCGCATCAAGGTTGCAATCCGCGATGACGGCGATTTCGATATCACGGCCTATGAGGATGATGGATTCAAGGAAATAAAATTCGGCGACATCTTCAGCATCACCCTGAAGTCGATCTATTTCGGGAAGAAGGATGATGATTTCTACATGGGGGTGTCGGGGAGCATCAAGTTCCTTCACCCGCTGCTGTCGAACATCTTCAAGGATGCGATCGAGGTCGAGAAGCTGATCATCTGGAGCGACGGGCGTTTCGAGATCGAGGGGGGAACACTGCCGCTGCCGCAGAATTTCCGTTTCCCGATCGGTCCGGTAGAGATATCGATCACCGCGCTGCACTTCGGTTCGCACCAGCAGGAAGGTCCGGGCGGGATGCGCAACTACCGCTACTTCGGGTTCGACGGCGGTGTGGACATCAACCCTGGCGGCGTGGATGTGCGCGGCAAGGGAATCAAGTTCTACTACACGGTGGATGACGGTCCCGGCAAGCCGTCCGACCGGTATCTGGAGATCAAGAGTATCGCCATCGACCTGGTGATCCCGGGCAATGCAAGCAGGGAGACCGCCACGCTGCTGGTGTCCGGATTCCTGAACATCAACGGCACGGCCGCCGATCCCGAATACGAGGGGGGCGTGAGCTTCGCGCTGCCGAAGGTGAAGATCGCCGGCGGCGCCGCCATGAAGTACAAGCCGAAGGAGCCGGCGTTCATCGTCGATGCGTTTGTGGAGCTGTCGAGCCCGATTCTCCTCGGCTCGACGGGACTCGGCATCTACGGGTTCCGTGGTCTCTTCGGCCATCGCTACGTGGCCACCAAGCATGCCGCCGGACTTACCGACAGCGATACGTGGTTCCAGTACTACAAGGCGCCGCCGAGCGAGGGGGTGGTGGTCTCCAAGTTCGAGACGCCGGACGAGACGAAGGACTACGACAATCCCTTCTCCATCGGCGCGGGCGTATCACTGGCGACCGTGCCCGACAGCGGCAGGACATTTTCCACGAAGCTCTTCCTGCTCCTCTCGCTGCCGGAGCTGATCTACCTGGAGGGGAAGGCGAACGTTCTCGGCGAGAGGGTGGGGCTTACGGGTGATGATCCTCCATTCTTCGCCTATCTGGCGCTCAGCCCGCAGTCGATAGAAACCGGCTTCGGCGCCGACTATAACCTGCCGAAGTCGAGCGGTGCGATTCTCGATGTCTACGCCGAAATACAGGCTGCGTTCTTCTTCCAGAATTCATCGGCGTGGTATGTCAATTTCGGGACGGAAGACAAGCGGATCAGTGCCCGCGTGCTGAGCCTGTTCAACGCCACCGCCTATGTGATGCTCTCCGCGTCCGGGATCGCGGCCGGTGCCGGCGTCAACTTCGGCTTCAGCAAGAGTTACGCCGGGGGGATGGTGCGCGCATCGGTCGGCGTCTACATCGAGGTGGGAGGACGTATCAGCTTCGAGCGCCCGCAGATCGGCGGCTTCGCGATGGTGGGGGGGCATGTCGATGCATATCTGCTGTTCGTCGGCTTCCACATCAGCATCGATACGTCGCTTTCGGTGGAGGTCCCGCATCCGTTCATCATCGCGGGGAGCGTACGTCTCTGCGTAGGTGTCACCATCGGCTTCTGGAAGTTCAAGAAGCGGATCGAGAAGTGTTTCCAGGTGGAGTTCAAGTGGGAGAAGGACCCGAACAGCGATCTCACGCCGGTTATCCCGTTCGACATCGTGTCGCTTGCGGCGCGTCCGCCGCTCAAGGGGGCGAACATGCTCTCGGGGGAATCGTTCGATGTGAAGTATTTCGGCACATCGCTTCCCTCGGCCGGATCGGCGCTCTTCGACCAGGCAGTGCTGCCGCTCGATACGTGGGTTGATCTGGAATTCCTGAAGGGGCTGCTTCCGGCGGCGGGCGTCGATGCGCGTATCGGAAGGCTGTCGGGACAGGCGCCGGCGAACTATATCGATCTGGTGCCGCCGGCGGAGGTGCCGCGCAAGGTGAAGCACGAATACACCATCAAGGCGATGGAGATAAAGGCGTGGAACGGCAGTGCATGGGTGGACTATCGTCCGTACCAGGCGATGAGCGTTCCGGCGGCGCTGGCGGCGCTCGGGGCCAATCCGTCGGCCTACAAGGATGGATTCTGGCAGAACAGCGGATCGGGCTTCAGCAAGCTGCGCCTGCTTGCCGAGACCTCGCTCTCCTACATGGAGCAGGGGCAGCCCGGCTGGTACATCCCGGAGCAGTTCGGCATCACCAGCGCCACGCTCTTCTGCCGCACCAAACTGAAGACCGGCGACTGCGTGCGCTGGGTGAGCTGGCCTCCGGGCACCGTCTTCCCCGACGGCCACTGGCAGCAGGCGAATGCTCTGCTCTATCGCGTGGTCGGCGGCGACGGCATCGTCTACTCCTGGAGCAATCCGTTCGGCATCGCCCCCTCGCTTCTCTTCCGGAACGACGACGTTGTGCAGATCATTCTCAATGAGCCGTCGGTGCAGGTGAGCCTGAAGCTCACATCGTTCGCGCAGGGGGTGGAGGTCCGGTTCTACAAGCGGGAGGTAACGGGGCTGTGGTATGCCTATTCCCTGGTCGAGACGCGGACGCTTACGCCCCAGCAACTGATGGTGCCGGTGGTGTATGACAACCCATCGACGCCGATAGCGAAGGTGGAGATAGATCCGATGAACGGCGATCCCGCCGCCATCTACGCGCTGCAGGTTCAGATCGACGGCCTTTACCGGCAGTTGTACGAACGCAATCTGAGCACGCAGGAACGCGAGGCGCTGATGCGGCAGATCAGCGGGCTGGAAGCGGAGCTCGCACAGCTTCAGGGCGTCGAGTGCGGCCACGACAATCCGACCTACGAGCAACTGGTGCAGCAGCGTGATAGCGTCAGCGGACAGTTGGCTGCCTGCCAGAGTGAGCTGCAGCAGTTGACCGTGCAGCAGAATTCCGCCTGTCAGGGGAAGGGCTATTATGACGATCGGTTCGCCGTCTGCTACTGGTACTATCCCGTAACGGTGGTGCTCGGCTACTGGATCTACGAGTACTGGTACCAGGGAGTTTTCGGATACCGGTTCCATATCTACGACGACGAGCTCTACATCATCGTCCTGAGCGGCGTTGTGAACTATCCCACCGTGGAAGCCGCCGACGGCGAGATGTATCTCCTGCTCGAACGGCTGATCTCGGGCGAGCTCCAACTGATACCCACGCAGGGAGAATTCGGATTCTCGTTCGTGCTCGGCTACAGTCCGAACCAGTACTTCGCATACTGCCCGCGCTATTTCGCGGAGCCGTATCTGCGCGACGCCTTCATGGAGCAGGTGCTGAAGAGGATCACGGCCGCCTACGTGGACGGGAATCTGACGCTCTTCCGCCGCGCCGAGCTGGTTCTTCTCAATTACTGGATCTACGAGTACTGGTACGACGGAATTCCCGGGTACGGCTACCACATCTACGATGTCGATCTCAATCTCATCGTGCTGAGCGGTGTGGAGGTCTATAGCGATCAGGGCAGGGCCGACGGCGAGATGCATTTCATGCTGGAGCGGTTGCTGTCAGGGGAGCTCAAGCTGATCAGGACATTCGGGGAATCGGGATTTTCCTTCGTGATCGGCTACAGTCCCGACCAGTACGTTGCATACTGCCCGCAGTATTTCACGACGCCGTATCTGCGCGACAGCTTCGTTGCCCAGGTATGGGAAAAGCTGATGACGATATTCGTGCAGCGCAGGATCATGCTCGTCCGCCGCACCGAGATCGTGATCATCAGCTACTGGATCTACGAGTACTGGGAAAATGATGTTCTCGGATATCGCTACCACATCTACGACGATGCTCCCGATTTCATCATCCTGAGCGGTGTGGAAAGCTATACCACGGCGGAGATCGCGGACAGCGAGATGTATACCATGCTCGAACGGCTCATCGGGGGGAGTGTCCAGATGATACCGATCCAGAGCGATCTCGGATTCTCCTTCGTGATCGGCTACAGTCCGGACCAGTACTTCGCGTACTGCCCGCGATACTTCGATGCTCCGCACCTGCGCGATGCGTTCATGTCGCTGGTATGGGGGCGATTGATGGCGATATACATCGGCGGCAGATTCATTCTGCTCCGTCGCTGGGGGCTGCCGGTGGTCTGCCCGGTTCCGCTGAGCAATCTCGTCTGCTGGAGGGAGATGGGGGTGTACGCCGTGAACTGGGGATACAGCATTCTTCCGATGGTTGATTATATCGAGGCGATCCAGTACGGCGCCTGCTTCGACATCCGCCTGGCGTACCACGATCTCTACTTCGCGAATCGCGACGTGCGCGATTATCTGGACGGGCGCTGCACATATCTGAGCCAGCAGGTAAGCGCCAAGACCGCCCAGTGCCAGGCGCTGAGCAGCCAGCTTGCCGAGCTGGAGGCGATGATCGCGGCCTACATTCCGCCGCCGTCGCAATATCCCTGCGCCACGCTGCTGCATGAGGTATGCTTCCTCTCGCTGGAAGATCATCAGTTCAATCTCACGGTTCCGGGGCAGGCCGCCATCGAGAGCGATTATCAGAATGCGATCGCGGCCATCGAGAAGATGCTGACGCCGATCTGGCGGCCGGACACGAAGTACAGCATCCGGCTGCAGGTGACCGACAGGGTGAACGACGGCGCCTCCACGGATTTCGAGTTCTATTTCGGATTCCGTACCGCCGGCCCCGTTGGATATTTCCATACCGATCCCTCGGCCGGCTATGTGGATACGGGTGCGGGCAGGACGCCCGACCAGTACATGCTGACAGGACTGAAGGGATATATCGACTACCAGCGCTCGTATCCGAACGCGGACGGCGAGTTGATACGCGCCAAGCCGCTTTTCTACGAGGATGCGCGCATCCTGCTCTTCTTCACCAAACGGTACGTCTATCATTTCTTCGGCGAATGGCCCGCGTACAACGGCCTCCCCGCCATTACCGGCGGCAGGATGCAGGTTGTCGTCAAGGACCCGTCGGAAGATATTTCGATGGAAAATCCGCCGCCGCCGCTGGTGACGAACACGGAAATTCCGCAGGCCGTGGTGGCATGGCCCTCCGACGACGATCCGCGCATTCCGGAGGATATCCGGACGCTGCTGAACCTGCGCAATCCGGAACTGCTGAATCCGGATTTCGTGGGGGGCGACTGCTGGGTGTCGGGGGGGGATATGATAAAGCCGGCGAGCGTGTATACGCAGATTACGCCACAGTATCTGAAGCCGTTGAAGCTCTACACCGCAATCATCAACAATATCTACAAGGGAGACATACGCGAGGTGCATCGCTATGTGTTCCAGACATCGCGCTACGCGGATTTCGCGGCGCAGGTGAACAGCTACCAGCTCGGGGACACGGACGGAAATCAGCGCTCCGCAATCTTCCAGCTCGAAATCCCGTTGACGACGGGCGATATCACGCTTATGTACGATATCGTGACCGACAACATGTCCGGGGCCAACGCGACGCTGGCCGGAACCTGGGCCGATCCGTTCGACCGTCTCGTGGAAGGGGCGCTGAAGCTGCCGCCGCTGGATGCGGCGATCAGCACGGAGTTCAACATCGTGCGCAACGCGAATACGAGTGCGGTGGCGGGAGTGTGGATCAGGAATCCGGAGCCGTTCAATGATCCCAAACTGCCCGATGACGTGCTCGCGCGCAGCCTTCGGGTGATGAACGGATCGACCCCCGATCTCAACTACAAGGTGATGTTCTCGAAGGATCGTTCCCAGGCATTCGTGATGCATTCTTCCACGGCGATACCCGTGACGCAGATGAAGTTCCGTTTCGCCTACATCGAGTGGGACGGCAGCACCTATGTGGACCACACGGTCATAACGACCGGATTTATCGATATGAATTACTGAATCCGACAATCCTTAAACCCGGGCTTCACTCATGGCCGCGAATTCCAACAACCAGAACATCGTCTTTCCGCCAAATGAATGGAAGGTGCAGTCCCCCTACCTCTATCTGCAGAGCGTGGGCTCGACAGACGCCGACGGAAGCGCCTATGGCGCACATGTCCGCTGGATGCTGCTGCGCAACCTCGGGGATACGCATCTTCCGAAGGGGAATTATGCGCAGACGACGATAAACTTCAACCGGAGCGATGACTTCGTAGAGCTGTATCGCTCACATTATGTCACGCGATTTCCCACCATCGTCGATTTTTCGGTGGCGCCGGACGTGGTGAATGACGCGCAGGCATTCTGGGTCTATACCGGCACCAATACGGGCGCCATCGCCTACATCCATTTCCGCGATGCGGCGAAATACAGCTCGGTCCGCGCGAGCTATAATCCGCTGGCGCAGCCGCTTCAGTTCGTCGAGCATTATTCCCCAGGCCTGATCGAAGTGGAGGTGAAGGACAGGCTGTTCTTCGCCGCCGAGTTCGATGTGGTCCGTGACTCATCGACCGTTCTCCGCGTGGAGGCGCTGAGCGTGGAATCGAACGTTCCCCTTTCGCCGGTGTTCGTCTCGTGCCGCAGACGCTTCGACAGCCAGAACTGGTGCAGCGAGCAGGGGCCGGCCGGCACGCCACAGCCGGCGGCCAGCCTGGCTCCTCCGCCGACGGACCTTCCTCCATGCTGTGAGGGACCGAACATGCTGAACGACGGGAGCTTCGAGTACAGCACCAATGACCTCACCTATGGCACCGATTATCGCGTGCATGTGCCGTCCGAACCGGGTGTCGTGACCGTCACCTCCGACGCTTCCCAGGTGCTGCCGCAGTGGGTCGGGCTCCCGCATTCCGGCTCCGTCTTCCTGGCGGTGGATGGCAGCACCAGCAGGGAACAGGCGGCGCTGCGTTTCGAGTACGACGTGCAGCGCGAGACCTACTACTGCTTCTCCGGCTGGCTCGCAAGCCTCTATCAGGGCAACGGGCCGATCACGGTGGAGTTCCGCTTCACGGGATGGGACGGAAGCGTGCAGTCGTTCTACTACACCATCGATGGATCGCCGGGGGTGTGGGAGCAGTTCTCGTTCTCGTGGTACTCGGGGGCGGCATACGCGGTCAGGGTGGAGATATTCAGCACCTCCACGATCGAGGTGGGCAATGATTTCGGCATCGATGATCTGGTGTTCTGCCGGGGGAAGGAACTGATCGATACCTGCCGCCCTCGCATCGTCTCCGAGAATATCCGTTCGCTGTGCCTCGATGTGCAGAGCGGGTATCCGCGCAAGGTGGAGATAGAGACGTACCAGGACTATATCGCCGGGGCGCTGTGGACGCAGTTGAACAGGCTGGCGCTGACCGATCAGGACAACACCGCATTTGCCCGGCTGGAGCCGGGCGCGGGGCTGGTCAACGGCAAGTGGCAGAAATTCAACGATAATGCCCGGGTGCGCGTCGCGAATTATCAGGATCGATGGACGCGCACCGGCGGACTGCGCACCGGCGTGCAGCGCTATATCACGCTCAGCGATACCGATCCGCTTGCGGTGGATACGCTCTCCGGCGATGTGCAGCCGCAGGATGGGGCGATAGAGACGAGCATGCTGGACATGCTCCGCATGGTCTCGCTCGATTTTCATGTGGCGCGCATGTTCGGTCTGGGATATCTCGACGGAAATATCGCGAGCGACAGCGATGAATATATCTACCTTGCGCTGTATGATACCGAAGGCCCGCTGGACGATACGGACACCAGCCGAAGCGTACGCCATTACTACATGGGAATTCCCACCAGCCCGCTCGATTACCGCCTTCCCGATCAGCCGGTCCTGAAGCCGGTGACCTACGGGCTGACGGTCGATAACGGCGAGGCCTCCCCCACGCCGCTGACCGATGCACAGGGATATACACCCGACGGCCTTACGCGCTATGTGAATCTCTTTGTGGAGCCGGAGGATGACGGTGCCGCGCTGGGGCCGTTCTTCGATCCGCCGACGGAATTCTGCGCCACTGACAGAACATCGAGTGTTCTGTACGGCATCGAATATCGCAAGCAGGGGGAGGCCTCCTGGCGCAAGCCGGAGATCGCCCACGATGCGGCGTACAGGGATCTGGATGCGCCGGACCAGTTCGAGACGCTTCCGCTGCCGAACAATGCCGACGCCGGCATACCGATCCTTCAGCATCCGGAGACCGAAAGCGGCATCCACCAGTATGCGGGCTATGGAATCAACTGGTTCTCGCGTGCATCGGCGCTCGGAAATATCGTGGCCACCAATGCCACCGTCATCAAGAAGGCGAACAGGCTGCTTCCGCCGTCGAATCTTGCGGTGCAGCTCATCCAGAGCGAGTCGCCGCTGATGCTCACTACCGCCGCCGAGCAGACGATGCTTGCCGGCATTGCGGGGGCGGATAAGACGCTGGTGCGCGTCACCTTCGATTATTTCCACACCCACGACGCCAACTACGATTTCGCCGACAGGATTCAACTGGTCTTCCGCTCCGACATGCCGCGCAACGTGGTGGGGGCGATCAAATCCGTGATCGACGATCCATCCGACAGCCGCAGGGCGATCATCCGCACCGAGGACTATCTGGTGAACAGCCTGGGAACCGCCATCTCGCCGACGCTGTCATCGTCGCTCTACGGAAATTTCATCGGCGGGGTGTTCAGTTGCCAGCAGAAGAACTACATCATCGTGGCGGTCGGTCCCGGCGCGTCCGGCGAGGGGCCGGTCTTCACGGTGAAGAAGATCGTCCAGGGAAATGCCTCCGATCCCGGTTCCACCGGAACGTTCGTGACCGTGCAGGAATACAGGGCGCCGGAGATCGACCCGCTCTCGGCCGCGCAGGTGATGTTCATGGCCGTGGAGAACATGGCCGATATCGCTTCGTGGGGGGCGCCGAATCCGCTGACGAAGGTGATCACCATCGGCGACAGTACCTGGACGACCCTGGTGGAGTCGTACGTGCAGGATGGCGATACTGTGACGGCAAAGCTGCGGGGAGTGTGGGCGCCAGCCACGGTGGTGCACACGCCGACGTCCGCGGCGCCGGGTCTGTACCAGATCAATTTCCAGAGCTACCAGTTGCCGCATCATCCGCAGAGCGGCGATGCCGACCCGGTGGACTGGTACAGGGGGGTGGTGCGCATCGCGAAGGCAGGCGATCCCGGCGGTCCGAAGAAGGTGCTGGAGGTGATCGCCATCGAGAATCTCGGGGCCGGTTTTCCGCTGGTGCTCCATGCCATCGACAACACCTACGATGCGGGCGATCCGATCATCACCGGCTCGCCGACGACGGTGAATTACTATCCGGGATACAGGGTCTATCTGCACGCCGATCCGTCGAAGAACTTCACGACCTCCACGATACTCCCGGCCGCCGGAGAGGGCAGCCGCAAGACCTGGCTGGGGGCGCGCTCGCAGGATACCACCCAGTCCTATTACTCGGCCGTCGGCGTGCCGGCTCCCATCATCGCGATGGAGTTCATCGAGCCGCTGCCGCCGGAGCAGCCGAACGGGGGCGAATATGCCACCCGTCCCGACTTCTACTACAAGTCGTCGTACACATTCCGGATCGACTTCGGGCACAAGCCCTTCGCGGCCGCGATGTACCGCGCCAACGAGGAGGCCATCCTGCGGGCGCTCTACAAGGATGTGACCTACAACGCCGTGCGGGCGCAGCTCGACACGCTTGGGGAGGATGATCCTTATTACTCCGACCGCTGGAGAAATCTGATCAGCTTCGATTATATCTACAACACGCCGGGGCATCCGTATTACGACCCGACCGGCTCGAACGTGGACGGCACGTTCAGGAAATTCCCGCGCGAAAGCGGCTACGCATTTCCCAATCCCGACAAGGGGGGAGCGCTGAACGGTTCGGCGCCGGGAAGCGTCCTCGCCGATCTGAAGGATGCCATCCACGGGGCATTTACGCCGCTGACCGAGCTGCCGATGATGTACGATTACATCAAGGGGCCATCCTACATCCCGGTGCCGAAGCCGCAGAAGATCCGTAATGACCAGGGGACGCTGCTGCCACCGGGCGATCCGGAGTTCGATATGGCCCCTATGGCCAAGAAGACGGGGAACGGGTACGAAATTCAATTCACCGATTTCACGCTCGACGGCAGCGGCAACAACATCTGGTTCTACTACGGCCGCGAGATCGGCAACCGTGGCCGTCTCGGCGATCCCGGGCCGATAGCCGGGCCGATCCGCCTTATCAACACCCGCCCGCCGGATGCTCCGGGGGTGAAGAAGGTGTATGTGCAGGAACTTGATCCGGTACAGGAAACCGGGCCGGCGGTGAAGTTCGAGATCAACGGCTATCCGGAGGTGCAGCGTGTGGAGCGTATGAACATCTACCGCGCCACCAATCCCACGGACGCGCTCACGGTTCGCACCATGGAGCTTGTGAAGACCGTCGATTTCGCCGACACCAGCCAGCTTGGTTCGTTGAACATCCTGCTGGAGGATGATTTCGACAGCGGTTTCGTTCCCTACGGCGATCCGCTCTTCTACCGGATCATCGCGCTGCGCAGGGTCAGGAATCCCGATGGCGATACGGAGTGGGCGCCCTCGCAGCCGTCGAAGCTGCTGCTGACCGCCATGATCGATTCGGTGAACCCGGAGGCGCCGGAAATCAGCTTCACCTACACCAGCATCGCCGGAACGCCGCTGGAGATCTCCGGCGTCGCGCTCTCATGGCCTGTTACGGTGTACAACGGCACGTATTATCTCGAAAAGATGAACAGTGACGGGAATTGGGGGCCGATCCATCAGATCAGGACGAACAGCAACGTCACGATCGATCTGGCGGACACCGATCTGGGGACGAACGTCCTGCCGAAGGAAAACGCGGATGGCGCCGAGCTCTACAATCGGTTCCGGGTGCGGGTGGAGAATTCATCGGGACTGTTCAACCTGGCGAACAAAGTGCTGACGATTTAGGGGTGTGCGGTGGAATCCGGTGCCGCCGTGCCGGTCGGGGGGCGATAGCCCGTCGTCCGTGGCGGGTGTGCTTCGAGAGCAGGTTCCGCCGGTATCCTGAACGTGGCCCTCTGCCAGCAACGTTACCCGGCTGGCGATGGCGGGGCCGGTTCATCTACGGATGGGCCGGCCTTCGCCGTGACTGGTCCCATCGTACCGGAGCAGGGCTTCTCCACAGCATTCCGGGACAATCCCCCTGGCGGACCGCCGGCGTCCGGCCACGGTATAGCGGGATTTCCACACCCGGAACGCTAGACGGGCAGCCCGCAGTGGACTGCCCGTCTGTGATTGAATCGGAACGACGATATACGCGGTCTCGATAAGGCCACGCAGGCCGGCGGCTCCCATACATGAACGTCCGGGGAACGGCCGCTCAGAACTTTACGCTGAACGTTCCTTCGGTGACGGAGCGGGTCTCCGTGCCGGCTCCGGAACTGTTCTGTTCCTGCATTTCCAGCGAAAACGAGCCCTTGGCGCTGGTGGATGTCAGTTCGTCCACCTTCAGCGTGCCGCTCTTGCAGATGAAGGTCTTGACATTGGCGGCGGTGCCTTCGGCGTAGGTGGCGACGATGGGGCTGATGAGCCCGAGCGTATAGGTGCCGGGGCCGGAGACGAGGCCGCTGATGTTGATCTGCTTGTTCTCGGCGCCGGAGATCTGTGCGCCGCCGATTCCGAAGACGCCATTCTGATAGGTTGACTGGACGTTCGTGGCGCTCCAGGCGCCGCCGTTCACCTTGGCCGACATGGAGCCGCCGGAGGCGGGATCGCCACCGCTAGCAGGATCATCGCTGCATCCGATCGCGAACACCGTGATAACCGACAGGAAAAGAAGGGAGAAGATTCGCTTCATAATGTTGCCTCGACTGTTGATACTGGAGAATCAGTGAACCTGCACGACCATATCCCATCTCCAGGAGTTATCCCTGTACGTGATACGGGAAGGAGAGAGACAGGCTATCGATAGTATTACCGGAAATTTCGGTGGCGGCGGCGGGCATCATCAAGTGAGGAATCGGCATATTCTTACCACGTGCGCCTGTGCTTTCCGCTGATTGCGGTGCGGCGACCGGCGCGTCATCGCCGCCGGTGCGCGAAAACGAACGACGGGCGAAGCGTGCTGCTCCGCCCGTCCGTGAATTTCCGGGGAACGTGGTACGAGTCCGGAAATCCGATCAGCCCTTCCTCTGGCGCCGGATCTCCAGCGCCTTTCCCATGAACTCCATCAGCTTCGTATTAACCGGCGCCTGGAACGTCGATGGCCAGTTGTCACGGTCGGCGTAGAGCTTCTTCAGACTCTTCTCCATCTCCGGATCGCCGAGAGTGAAGCGCTCCACCAGCTCCGACCAGCGTCCCGCAAGCTCCTGCACCTTCTCGCTGCCGGGGTCCTCCCCGATCAGCTTCTCCGCCTCCTCCATCAGCACCTTCCAGTCCTGTTCGGTCCGGCTGATCATCTCTCCCTCCGTCTCGCGCCGTTTCGCGAGCGTGGCAAGCTGCTCGTCGGTATAATACTTCCGGAAAAAATCCTGATTGCTTTCCATGATTATCACCTCGATGATGTTCGTGAACGATTCCCAGTCGGGCTCCTCCTCCGATGCGGCAACCTGCTCGGCCCTGCCGATCGCCTGGATGGCCAGTTCCAGATGATCGCGTTTCTTTTCGAGCATGATGCGTTGCAGCCGGAGCATCGCGGCGAGATCGTAGGAATCTCCGTCGAGTATTTCCCCGATCCGCTTCAGAGGCAGCCCGATAAATTTCAGCGTGATGATCTGCTGCAGGCGCGCGAAATCGCGGTCGCTGTACAGGCGATAGCCGGATTCGGTATGTACCGCGGGACGCAGCAGCCCAATCTGATCGTAATGGTGCAGCGTCCGCACCGTCACCCCCGATCGTCGCGCGAATTCACGTACCTGATATAAATGCTCGGACATATGATCAATCTCCGTGGAATTACGAATATAAAGCCTGACGTAACGTGAGAGTCAAGAGGAAAAATTGAGTGGCAGGGGGATGGCGAGGCGATTTTACCCCGCGTATTCGCCAGGTCGTGGATCGGCCGGTTGTCGGTGATCCGCTGCTGGTTGAAAATGGTTGTTCGCTGCTCGTCTGCGGGCGGATGCGCGTTCCCGCGGCGATGAGGCCGGGAATTGCCCGGCGATATATTCAGGCCATGCGGATATTCCAGGGGGTATGGTTGATATGATTTTCTGATGAGGGTGGTATATATGCCCGGAATTGCCCGGGTATTCGCCGCTGTTCATGATGAATCGCCTACGCTGTGGAAATTTTCACATGCCGCGGATCGGGCTGGCAGCACGCGGCCCGGAATTGCGTCGAACGGCCGTGTGGCGCATTCTCGTGCCGTTATGCCGCGGTCATGGCAGGGGATGTTCCGGCCGTCGCCGGATATGGCCGCAGCGCGAGGGGAAGGGGAGGGGATGATGCGGTTCGTACCGTTGAGTGCGGAGTGCCGCCGCGCCGTTGCGATGAACGTTCCGGGTCGGGTGATTCATTGGCGTGGCCTGTTTCATCATCTGCCGAATTTAGATACTTTATGAGCCGGCCCATCCGGCCGTTTGAAGCTCGGCCACCGTACGAGCCATCTGCAGGCATGCCGCAGCGATTCATCCTCCGACTACGGACAGCTTCGAGGCATGCTCCCGGTATCGTCGGATATGCGGGGGATCGTTGCGGAGCGGCGCCGCGTAGTGAACCAGTACCAGTTGCATGATCCCACTATGTCCACCTTGCTGAACATCATTGCCCGCTGCGGGCGCGTGCTTGCGCTGCTCGCCATACTGAGCATCCCGGCTCTCGGCCAGGATGACACCGTCTGGGTGAAGACCCTGTCGTTCGACGACATCACCGTTCGCCGCGGCACGTGGGAGTTCCCGGATGGGAACGACACCTACCGCAAGATTCTGATGTACCATACGCTGAAGTGCGATCCCCGCACCGCGCAGGACAAGTATCCCTGCGGTGAATGGGACTATCTCACCTATACGTTCGTGAACATCCACACCGGCGTGATGGATTCCACGGCGCAGACCCATCCGTTCTTCAAGGTCGGACGGAGCGCGCCGGACTCCGTGGCGTATACGCTGACGCCGACGCATACGACCTATCAGCGCTACGAGCGCACGTTCAGCGTGGATAATGTGGTATCCGAGACGGCGTTCGAGCTGCCGACGGGAACATCGCAGATCGTCACGGAGGGCGGGCCTGCGCGGTACCAGTTCCCGCTGCGGCGCTCCGAGCTGCGCGATATCGGCCTTACCGGGCCGACGCTCTTCAGCGGCATGCAGCTCTATGTGAATACGCCGGGGAAAACCCTGCATCGGTTCACGATCCGCATCAAATCGACGCTGAACCCGGCTTCGGGGACGTTCGACAATTCCGGGTTCACCACGGTTCTGCAGCGGGATGTGACCTTCACTTCGGACGGGTGGAACGCGCTCTACTTCGAGAAGCCCTTCCCCTGGACCGGCAGCGCCGATATGATCGTCGATATCAGCTATGAGGGAGAGGAAGGGGGCCCGTCGCCGGTGCTTGCCGCGCGTGATGCCGATGGTGGCCTGATAAGCGTCGGCGCCGGCCGCTACCTCGAATTCGACGGCGAGAGCGACTATGTCGATTGCGGAGAGATCCCGGAGCTGAGCGGCGCGCACAAGGCCACGCTGGAGGGATGGGTGCGTGTGGACAGGTGGGAATCATGGAACAAGGTCTTCGGCGTCGGCGACCGGTTTCATATGGAGCTTGGGCCGAACGAGGGGGAGGTCTACTGCATGGTGCGTAATCCCGACAATACCTATGGCTATGCCACGAACGCCGTCCGTTCCGGCGCATGGGCTCATGTGGCGATGGTCTATGACGGCGATGCCGCCGGCAATGCCTCGCGGCTCAGGCTGTATGTGAACGGCAGGCTGATGACGCTCTCCTACAGCGGCGAGATTCCGGCCATGACGGAGATGACGGACGCCGCCTTTACGCTGACCGGGCTGGACTGGGAGAGCGCCTCGCTCGACGGAGCGCTCGACGAGGTGCGGGTCTGGTCGGACGCGCTCGATTCCGCAACCATAGGCGCGTGGTGGAACCGCACCTATGATGCATCGCATCCGAAGGCCTCATCGCTCCTCGCCTATTATTCCATGAACGAAGGGAGCGGATACGATGTGACCGACAATTCCGGCGGGAATCACACGGGCCGGATGATCGGCATCCCCGAGTGGCGCTCCTCCGCGGCCACCGAGCTTGTCATGAACATGCAGCCGATGCCGTCGCTTCCGAATATGAAGCTGCTGAAGGGAACGTACGAGACGACGCTGGATTCGACGCTGGTGAGCGAGACGGTGGAGGATCCCCCCTTTACGATCGCCACCTACGAGATCAGCAACCATCGCCCGGTGGTGAAGGATATCATCTATGCATGGCGCAGCGGATACCAGTACACGTATGATCCGGCGGGCGGGAAGATCGATTCCACCGAGGTGCCGGCCGACCAGGTGATGCACAACAGCACGCTCCAGTATCATGGCGCGCCATTCGAGGTGGTCAAGCCTGTGGAGATCGGCAGGTTCATCACGCCGTACGGTATCAACCTCGATCTCGGACCCGACGGCTTCACCTGGATCTACGACGTCACCGACTATGCACCCCTGCTGCGCGGCAATGTCGATATCTCCTCCGGCAACCAGCAGGAGCTGATCGATCTCCGCTTTGCGTTCATCAAGGGAACGCCGCCGCGCACAGTGCTCGCGATGAACGAGATCAGCCCCAGCAGCGCCAGCTACAGCTATGCCGCGCTTTCCGGCAATACCGTGCTGAAGGATACCTCGATCGGGCTCCTGCCGGATGCGGAGCAGTTCAAGGTGCGCACACGCCTTACCGGACACGGGCACAACAGCAACGACGGTTCCTATCCGCACTGCTGCGAGTGGAAGGACAACGTCCACTATCTGAACGTGAACGATACAACGTACCAGTGGCACATCTTCCAGTACGATGACTGCGCGCTGAACCCCGTGTATCCGCAGGGGGGGACGTGGCCCGGTTCGCGCGAGGGGTGGTGCCCCGGCGACAAGGTGAAGGATCATGATTTCGAGATCACCAGGCAGATCGAGGGAGATCAGGTGAAGATCGACTACGACATCACCAAGGTTCCGGATGACAACCAGGGAATGGGGGGAGGAAATTATGTGGTGACGCTGCAGCTTTTTCAGTACGGCCCGCCATCGCATCAGGTGGATGCCGAGGTGTACGACGTGCAGGCGCCGACGGACGTCCCCTACTACTCGCGTCGCAATCCCGTCTGCGCCGACCCGATCGTCGTGGTGCGCAACAACGGCGCGGCCGCCATCACGACGCTGAAGTTCACCTACGGGGTTTCCGGAGGTACGCAGCAGACGTACGACTGGAGCGGCATGATCCCGCCGAACGAATTCGCCACGGTGACGCTGCCGATCTCCGGCACCAGCTTCTGGCTGGGCGACGGCTCGAACCGCTTTACGGTGAGCGTAAGCCAGCCGAACGGCGAGCAGGATCAGTATGCGCAGAACGACGCCCATACCACCAGCTTCGCGATGCCCGATCTCTTCAATGAGAAGGTAATGATCTGGTATCGCACCAACCGCCGTCCGTACGACTTCTCGGTGCGCGTGCTGGACATCAACGGCAACGAGGTGGCGCGCATGGAGAACCTGGAGCCGGAGACGCTCTACAAGCAGGAACTGGATCTTACGCCGGGCTGCTATACGCTGGAGGTGATCGATCCGCAGAACCTCGGCCTCTCCTACTGGGCTGTGCCGGATCAGGGGAGCGGATATATCAGGCTCTACACCACTGGCGGCACCCTGCTGAAGTCGTTCAATTCCGACTTCGGACACGGCATCACCTACAGCTTCAGCATCGGCTCGGATTCGCATGTCGAGGATGAGAACGCGTCGTCGCTGGTGGCGATCTTCCCGAACCCCGCGGGCGATCATGCCCGCGTCGTTCTGGACGACTATCCCATGGGCGCCTCGGAGATCCGTCTCTATGATGTTTCGGGACGTCTGATCCGTACGGAGCAGGTGGAGATCGGCGGACGGTTCAGCACGCAGCTCGATATCAGGGAGCTTCCGGCCGGACCGTATTACATCACGATCGGCAACGGGGGGAAGACGCTGACGAAGCGTTTCGTGAAGAGGTAGATCGTTGTCCGGCGTCTCGGCGCCTCCACAGACTGAACCACGGGCCGCCGCTCCGGTACCAGCCGGGCGGCGGCCTCTGTTGCACCGGATGGCGCTCATTCGCGAACCCGAACGCTCATGCCCGGAATAACACACTTCGAGATTCACGCGGGCGATCCGGAACGGGCGGTTCGATTCTACCGGAACGTCTTCGGGTGGAACATAACGCGATGGGAGGGGGGAGAATACTGGCTTGTCACGACAGGCCCGGACGATGAACCAGGCATCAACGGCGGCATCATCCGCCGCCGTGACAGGGTCGATGGTACGGCGGTGATCGGCTATGTCTGCTCGATTGACGTTGACGCCATCGATCGGTATCTGCAGGCCGTGCAGGACGAAGGGGGGGAGATAGTGGGGCCGAGGAACGCCGTGCCGGGGCTGGGCTGGCTCGCCTATGCGAAGGACACCGAGGGAAATATCTTCGCGTTGTTCCAGAACGATGCCGCCGCGGGATGACGCCGGCATCCCGATTCTTCCCGGCCATGTGCATATCGGCGTGCGAGCCGTGCAATGGCGCCGTCTGCGGCAGTCCCGGCCTGTTCCCGTAATGATCGATTAGTGACCGGCGCCTCAGGGGCTCGGACACGATCCGGAAGATTATCCAGTATCCGCAATCGAAGATCCCGCGTGCTTACCTCCCAATTTCTCGGCCCCTACGTTGCGGCGAATATTGTCGGCCTGATGCTTATCGTCGTTGCCATACTCTGGCCGAAGATTGCGCGCATCAGTTTTATCGTGATGTTCTGCGCCGCCGCCGTCGTCAATGCCGTTCTTGGCGTAAACGATCCCGGCCTCTATGTCACCGGCTATGGCGAGCTTGCATTGTTTCCCATATATCGCGACTTCATCCGGGGGTTTTTCAGCGAGCATGCGACCGCCGTCATCATCGCCATCGCCTGCTGTCAGATATGCATCGCATTGCTGCTTACACGTTCGGGATGGCTTTTTCTCATGGGAGTGATCGGCGGCGGGCTCTTCTTTCTCGCCATCACGCCGCTTGGCGCCGGTTCTGCGCTCCCCGCGCCGCTGCTGTACGGCGTGGGACTGTTCGTCCTGCATCGCAGGCTGCTGCGCGATACGCCCCATCCGGCGGGAAATAACGGGCGTGGGGGTGTCCCGCATCATCGCCATTGACAAATTCCCATAATATCTCCGTGCCTCTTCCGGGAGCGGCGTGCACCGGTTGCCAATGCGCCCGTCGTTGTGTACTTTAGCCCGTCTTTCATGCAGGCGTGGAAATGATGGAAGCAGCGTTCTTCATGCGTGTTGAACGTGACAGCTCCCCCCGCGGCATATTCTCTATCCTATAACTTGCCGGAAATATTCCGATGGCGATTGCAGATACCATCCTCCCCGAATTCGACCACGAGGCTGCGGTTACGCGCACCGTGCTGGAAAGAGTTCCCGAAGAAAAGGCCGGCTGGAAGCCGCATGAGAAATCATATTCCATCGGCGACCTCGCCGCGCACATTACGAATCTGGCGACGTGGGCCAGAATGACGCTGCAGGAATCCGAACTGGATCTGAATCCGCCGGGCGGACCGGGCTGGAAATCGCCGACATTTGAATCGACGGCGGCGCTGCTTCGCACATTCGATGAGAATACAGCGGCCGCGCGCGCGGCCATCCTTGCGACCCCGGACGATGAAATGATGAAGCCATGGACGCTGAAGAGCGGCGGTCATGAAATCTTCACGCTTCCGCGCACCGCTGTTCTCCGCTCGTTCGTATTCAATCACACCGTTCATCATCGTGGACAGCTTACGGTTTATCTCCGTCTGCTGAATATTCCGGTGCCGGAGGTATACGGTCCCACGGCTGATACGAAAAATTGATGGTATTGCGGCGCCATCCGGCATGGGCGGATATTTCATCGAATATCCGTCCATGTTCAGCCGGTGGCGTTCCGGTGTACGATGTACGGTCCGCCTTCCCTTCCCTTTCCCCCCCTATCTGCGACAGCATGAAGCGGCAATTGAAATATCTGCTTGAGCGAACTCCCGTTCTCGACACGATGTACGAGGCCGTACGCCGGAAAAAAACCCGCAATGGCTACTGGAGGTGGACGGCGGAGGACGAGCAGCGCCGGAAATTCTACGGGCAGTTCATACATCCCGGTGACACCGTGTTCGATGTCGGCGCGAACCTCGGCAACCGGACGAAGGTATTTCTGCGTCTCGGCGCCGGCGTAGTTGCATTCGAGCCGCAGAAGCAGTGCTCCGAATATCTGGAGACGGTGCTTGGGGGAACCGGGAATTTTCGCCTGGTGCGCAAGGCGCTCGGCGATGCTCCGGGGCGGGGGGAGATGCTGGTGAGCAACGCGCATGTCCTGTCAACGCTATCGCAGGAATGGCCGGAGGTGACGAAGGAGAGCGGGCGATTCAGCCGGTACGAGTGGAATGAACGCCAGACGGTGGAGATCATCACGATGGATGGCGCGATCGGGGAATTCGGCGTTCCATCGTTCGTGAAGATCGATGTGGAAGGATTCGAATATCACGTCCTTTCCGGACTCTCCCGGCCCGTGCCGGCGATGTCCATAGAGTTCGCGGCCGAGCAGATCGAGAATACGTATCGCTGCATCGATCACATGAGCGCGATGGGACCTGCCGCCTTCCAGGTTTCGAGCGGAGAGTCGATGAAATTCGATCTCCCCACATGGATTCCAGCGGATGAAATGAAGGATGCTCTCGCGGATCTCGTCAAACGGGATGCGCTGGCCTGGGGCGATGTTTATATCAGAAGCGCCGGCGCCTGACGGACTGAAGTGCCGAATGTTATTGCCGTACCGGTGAGGTCCCGCTCCGTCGTCGGTGACACGCCCGGCTGCGTTTCGCCGTGGTTGGTGGTACGTTATCAGTGCGAACGGAGCTTTCTCCCGCCGCCGGCGATTATCCGCCCCCACCACCGGCTCATCTGCAGGTGAGCCGGCAGTCCGTCATGGTGAAGATCTTATGCCGTGCGCAGGATCGCGCCGATCGGCTCATTCTGTCAGGCATGTCGAGACAGATGCAGGAGTCCTCTCCTGCTGCTGACAACCAGCGACTAACAACTATCTACCAACCACCCCCCGAAAGGAGACAGCATCATGATCTACGTTGGAATTCCACAGTCGGGATGGATGGAGACGATGGATGCTCTGAACACCTGGACGCCGCAGAACGATCCCTACAACAGAGCCATCATCACCCCGCTCCGCCCGCGTCCCGCCGGTTCCGATAGCTCCACCCGCCTGTTCCTCTATCACGACATGTATGGCGGGTACATCCCCGACGGCGATCTCTATCCGCAGGGAACGGCGAATCCGAACTACTACGATTTCAATTTCTGGCAGTACACCGACATCTTCTCCTACTTCACCCACCACTGGCTTGCGGTTCCGCCCCCCGCCTGGATCAACGCCGCCCACCGCAATGGTGTGCCGATGCTGGGAAATCTGACGCCCCCCTACGACGACAGCGGCGCCTTCATTCAGCCCATGCTGGACAATCCGGCACATTTCGTGGCGCAACTGGTCGGGCTGGCACAGTATTACGGATTCGACGGGTGGGCCTTCAACTTCGAGACCAACCTGCTTCCGCCAGGGCAGACGAACGCGCAGAAGCTGGTGGCCTTCCTCCAGTCGCTGACCAACGCCATCCACACCGCAATTCCCGGCTCGAAGATCATCTGGTATGACTCGGTCACCATCGACGGCGTGCTCGCCTGGCAGGGGGAGCTGAACTCGCAGAACCTCCCGTTCTTCCAGGCATGCGACGGCATCTTCCTCGACTATCGGTGGCAGTACATGGACCCGACGCTCTCCACCTCGCGAAAGAACGCGGGTGATCGCCCGCTCGACGTCTATGCCGGCATCGATGTCTTCAACAACCAGTACGATACGTATCAGGCCCTGCAGACCGCGAAGACGGCGGGGGTCTCCGGCGGACTGTTCGCCTTTAGCTGGACCTACCAGCAGCAGACCGACGCCGAGCCCTATCATGCCCGCGAACGGAAGCTCTGGCTTGGCGATCCCGTGACCTACCCGAACCTGACCAACTGCATCGGCTCGGTGATCGACGTGCGCCCGGTGCCGCAGGCGCTCCCATTTCTCAGCAACTTCAATACGGGACGCGGGCGGCAGTTCTTCGTTGCGGGCGATCGCGTGTCGGCCGTGGGAACGGAGACCGGGGATATACACTGGGGAAACATGAGCCAGCAGGACCCGCTCCCCACGTGGAGATACCGGATAAGCTGGGGCTCCATGACCGCATTCACCGCCGATTTCTCGTACGATACGGCCTACGACGGCGGAAGCTCGCTGCTTATACAGTCCGCCACGTATAATCCCGGCGACTTCAGCGTCTTCGATCTCTTCGCTGCCGGCATTCCCATCACCGCGCCATGCACCCTGTCGTTCACTTTCTCGCAGTACGGCACCAGCCCGCTGCCGGACATGTGGGTGATCCTGAGGATTGCAAACGATACGGACCAGATCATCCTTCCCGTAAGCCAGGGGCCGGGGGCGTGGCAGAACTTCCAGGTTGATCTTTCAAAGTTTGCCGGGCAGGTGATCGACAAGATCCAGCTCAAGTGCGGCGTGCCGTCGGGAACCGTGCCCGGAGCGACGATCGGCGTTTATGCCGGCGAGCTTGCGCTGCTCGATTCATCAGCCGTGCCGGCCGGGGTCCAGGGACTCGTGATCGACAACGCGGTCTTCACGAACTCCGGTCTCGGCATTCAATCGGCGAGTTTCGATCTCCTCTGGAACACCCCCGCGCCGGATGTGATCTACTACAACATCTGGCAGGTGCTGTCGCCGACATCGCGCATCTATCTCGGGCGCGCGTTCACCAATGCATTCAGGATCGACGGGATGATGTTTGCCGGGACGAACACCGTGATGCTGGGCGTACAGCCGCGCAGCGCAAACGGCGTCTATCAGCCGCTGGACCAGATGGCGACGATCTCGCTGGCGCCATCTGCGACGATGGCCGGGGCGGTTCCCTCGCAGTCGGATACGTTGAAGTCGATGAACTGACGGAGATTCCTGTCACCGGCCGGATGGCAACGGCATGTTCGGAGGGCGGCGCATGCCGCCCTTCGGCGTACCGGGAAATGTGTGGGCGGCCGCATATTGCAGGAGGATGACTCCGGAGATAATCACTGTAGATTACATATCGTGCGCAGGATCATACATATCGACGGACGCGCGTTCTACGGCTGCGGCTCAACACAGGCAGAAGCCTATAAAATGAACAAAAAAACCCGATTCTCATCCGGGCTCTTACTTTTGGTACAACATGGGCACAACAATCTGGGATACTGTTCTCGGCCAAAGATTCAGGTAGACAATCCGGTATAATCCGGCATCTCTTCTGGTATGAATGCCGGTCCCATCCACATCACGCCCGAAGTGCTTGCTCCGATTGCGGAGATCGACGACAACAATCCTCATCTGCCATTGATTCCCATGGCACTCTTTCATTGTAACTTGAGCGGGCTCGCAAACTGTTAACAGAGGAGATCCAGACAATGGCCAAAAACGTCATTTGCCTTTGGTACGACGGCGCGGCAGAAGAAGCCGCCCGGTTCTATGCCCGGACCTTCCCGGACAGTGCCGTTACTGGGGTTCACCGCGCCCCCGGCAATTACCCGGATGGTGAGGAGGGACAGGTGCTCACGGTCGAGTTTACGGTGCTCGGAATACCCTGCCTCGGCCTCAATGGCGGACCGGCTTTCAAGCACAGTGAAGCGTTCTCGTTTCAGGTTATCACCGAAGATCAGGCCGAGACGGATCGCTATTGGAATGCGATCGTCGATAACGGAGGATCTGAAAGCATGTGCGGGTGGTGCAAGGACCGATGGGGATTGTCGTGGCAGATTACCCCACGGGCACTTCTGGAAGCAACGACCAGTGACGATCAGGCAGCCGCCAAGCGCGCATTCGATGCAATGATGCAAATGAAGAAGATCGACATTGCTGCGATTGAAGCGGCGCGGGACGGTATATCTTAAAACAGCTCGCCACTGTTGCCACATGGCTTAAAAAACGCTAGTGCCTACTGGGCGATCAAGCGTATGACTCATCGGAGCTGCGTCAGTGGCTCAGCGCCCGGCAGATCACACCGATGCTTGTCAAGCGAGCCAAGAAGGGACAGCCTTCCGTGCATGGCAGTGGGCTCGGTGTCTGGCGCTGGGTTGTCGAGCATGTAATGGCACTGCTCAACAAGTTCCGGCGCTACGCATCCGTGATGATATCAAAGATGAAATGTATGAGGCCTTTTTACAGATCGGTGTCATCGAGATCAATCTCGCTCACCTCTGAACGGCCTTTTGTTAGGAACTCTTAGCCACGGACCGAGACCCGCGCGCGCTGAACGAGTGCCACACTCCTATACGGTGGGTATCAATAGAATGGCTTGTGCAATGTTTTCCTTCCCGGCTTGCTGTAGTAGTTGACATTCTTGCCGCCGCCATACGTAGCCCCGGTCAGAGGATTCATCCACATCCCCCCTCCCATTGTTGATGCGCCGCCGTGGTCGTCCGATACAACCTTCTGTTGGTCCTTGTTCTTGTACACGCCAAGATGCGGGATATTGTGCTTGTTCATATATCCGGCGCAATCGACGCAGACCGCTTTGCCGACGCACATGATCTGCAGGCCGGCATACTGGAGATCGTATTTACGGATTCCCAGATTCTGAACACAGAATTGCATGATCTGCATTTCCGCATGAAGCCCCGATGTAGAATTCGAGAGCGATATCAACTTCATGCCGAATATCCGGGCGATGCCTTCGACAGTCGTTTCCAGATCCTTGCTGGCCCCCTTGAATGAGGCAATCATGTAGGCCTTGCCCCTGTTGTTGTCGTAGATCCAGCCCAGACCGAACGTTGCCTGTGTATTGTTGCTGTTCTGCAGGATGTTATCTATCAGTTGATGTTGGGCCAGCGTGGGTAGAGAGAGCCATTGTTTTCCCATACCAGAGCCGTGAACCTTGTTGTACTGTGGGTCTGCCCAGAGCCGTCTCCCCTCAACTGAATCTGCCACCTGGTCCCAGTGCTCCTTTGCCATAATTATCCTCCCGCATGTTTGTGTTAGTGAGTAGAACTATCGGCGCAGCGCGAGAAGTCACTTGTTCCATCAGGTTCGCCATGGGTCAGGACCGCGGACGATGTGCTGCCGCTCGCGACGGGCAAAGGTACTCAATTTTTGTCCTTGGATGAAGTCGCGCCTCGGCCGGGGGTAGTATTTCAGATTGCTCGGAGTGCGTCTTAAAAGGCTCGGTCGGCGTCAGTAACCTGGAGTATAAGCTACCAACTCTACCCAGGCGACCTATCCGACCGAGAGTGGAATAAACTTGAATGTTTTATTCCCCCGGCCAGAACAGGCGGACGTCCGCGATCCGGCGACATGCGCCTGTTTGTCAATGCCAGCCTCTATGTCGCACGCACCGGATGTGCCTGGCGGTACCTGCCACGAGACTATCCACCGTGGAAAACCGTCTACGGCTACTTCCGCCAATGGCGCATCAATGGCCTGTGGGAGCGCATCCACGATGCTCCGCGCGCAGCCGTTCGACAGGCAGAAGGACGACATCGCCAGCCGTCAGCGGCGATTCTGGACTCCCGGAGCGTCAAGACGACCGATCGCGGGGTGCCAGAACGCGGGTACGATGCTGGCAAGAACGTCAACGGCCGCAAACGTCACCTTCTGGTCGATACGATCGGTCTGCTGCTGATCGTTGTCGTGCATGCAGCCAGCACGCAGGATCGCGACGGTGCGAAGCTGGTGCTTGAACGCCTGCGGCATCGCTTCAGCCGTCTGCGGCTCGTCTGGGCTGATGGAGGCTATGGCGGTGCTCTTGTCGAGTGGGTGCGATCGTTGCGCACGCGGAACACGGTGCGTCTGGAGATTGTCAGGCGCAGCGACGATGCGAAGGGCTTCGTTGTTCTGCCACGCTGCTGGGTTGTCGAGCGTACCTTTACATGGCTGGGATTGCATCGGCGAATGAGCAAGGATTACGAAGCACTTCCGGAAACGAGCGAGACATTTATTCGTGTCGCCATGATTGCGCTCATGCTTCAGAGACTCCAATAATCCCTTTTAAGACGCACTCTTACGGTCCTTGGTGATGCGGAGTGCGAGGGGGAAGGTGCCGTCCTTGCTTGCCTTCTTGCGGAGAACGATCTTTACGCTCGCCATCGTTCAAAGAGTTTATGCGTTTTGAAGAGCCCGGATTTGGTACAACATAGGTACAACAAATGGCCGTTTTACCTGCATTCTTGTGAATGCATACGCGAGTAAAATGATGGGAAAATGGCAAATGAGGGCACGTTGATACAGAAGAAGATCATCCACATCGACATGTCCTTTCTACGGCTGAGGCCGAATGCAGGCGAAAGCCTTTGATGCGAAGTAAATGCTCGGATTCTTCATCTGAGCTTTTTGTTTTGGTACAACATGGGTACAACTGATAATCGCTTGCCTGGGCGCCTGCTGGCGGATAGTTGAAAGAGACGATCCGGTAAGGCACGGCGGCTTGGGGTAGACGGGCGGTTGCTGCTGCTGGTGATCCGGGTAGCCACATTTATCTGCCTGTAGGAGGGGCTTGCCGGTCCAAAGATGAGAGTCACTAAAAAAGATACTGATCGGTAACATATCGCCTGACTTGATACGAAAAGGATAAAAATGATACCGATCGGTATCATCTATTGATCTTTGAACCCAGAATCACTATAATGATACCGAACGGGAACAAAAGTCATGAAACAGGTTAAAGACATAGAAACCTTGGGAAGCCTCATACGGCAGGTTCGTAAATCTCAAGGGGTTACGCAGGAACAGCTTGCTGCCGCCTGCGGGCTGGGACGCCGCTTCATTGTGGAGCTGGAAGGTGGGAAAGCAACCAGCCATCTTGGAAAGGCTTTGGACGTACTGGCGGCTCTTGGCATCAGCCTCTATGCCGCCGACCGTAAAGGGGATTTGTGATGTCGCGCATTCTGGATGTCTGGTACCTGAACAGCAAGGCCGGCGAGTTGATGCAGGACAAGAGCGGACGGTTGCTGTTCGCCTATGACGCGGATTACCTGACATCCACCCAGCCATGGCCTATCTCCATCTCTATGCCGTTGCGTCCCGAAGAGTTCGGGGATCGGATCACACGTTCTTATTTCTCGGGCCTTCTCCCTGACGAGGAGGCACGCAAGAGAATGGCCCGGCTCCTCCGCGTCTCGGAGAGTAACCCTTTTTCGCTCCTTGAAATCGTCGGAGGGGAGTGCGCGGGCGCCCTTTCTCTCTACCCGGAAGGCATGGGGCCGCATGAGGAGAACGCGGAGGATGCATACATCCTGAACGAACAGCAGATGGACGATCTCTTTGGCGAGCTCAGGCGTAGACCGTTGCTTGCTGGAGACAAGGGGGTTCGACTTTCTCTGGCCGGCGCACAGGACAAAATCGCCGTCCGTGTCGTGGAGGGGAAGCTCGCCCTCATGTTCGGCGGCGCGCCTACGACGCATATCCTGAAAACACTTATCGGACGGGAGGATGTTCGGGACAGCGTTCACAACGAACTCTTTTGTCTGATGTTGGCGGCACGGTGTGGCCTCGACGTCCCACGTGCCGAGATCCGGCACACGGCCACAGAGCCTTTTCTCCTGATCGAGCGGTACGACCGGAGGTGGGAAGGCAACCGTGTGACCAGGTTACATCAGGAGGATTTCTGCCAGGCCCTCTCCATCGCACCTGAAAACAAGTACCAGTCCGAGGGCGGCCCGAGTATTGCCTCGTGTCTTGATCTCATTCAGCAGCAGAGTGTCGCGCCGTTGCCTGACAGGGTCTCCTTCCTGACCATCCTGATCTTCAATTATCTCATCGGCAACGCCGATGCGCATGGCAAGAATTTTTCTTTCCTGTATGAACAGGGAAAGCCACGTCTTGCGCCGGCCTATGATCTCCTCAGTACAGCCGTTTATCCAGATCTTGATTCAAAAATGTCCATGAAAATCGGCGGGAAGTACGAGCCTGGAGATGTACGGCTCCACCATTGGCATAGTCTTGTGCCGGATACGGCTACGGCCAGAAAAAACCTGGAAAATATCTTGTCGGAAATGAGCCTGGTCGTTCTTCGTGAGGCCGAAGATCTTAAGGTAAATCTGAAAAAAGAGGGTATGGAATCGCCCGTTTTTGAAGATATAATTGCCATTATCAAACAGCGCAAGGCGCGAGTCCTATCTTGAAAACCTGGCTCTGTCTGATAACCATTTTTCGAGCTAATTTTTAGCGATTTTTCAACTGCTGCGGCCGTCTGTAAAGGCTGATTCTACAAGGGTTATATTGCTTGCTGTTCGGCTTGCTTGAACCGCAAAAACCAGTTATTCAGATAGCGCCCGGTCCCATCGATGCAGAAGAAGATCATCCATATCGACATGGACGCGTTCTATGCCTCGATCGAGCAGCGGGAAAATCCGGAGCTTGCCGGACAGCCGGTAGCGGTCGGGGGAGGGAAGCGTGGAGTCGTGACCGCCGCCTCGTACGAGGCCCGGGTGTTCGGCGTCCGTTCGGCGATGCCGGCCGGTCTTGCGCTGCGCCTCTGTCCGCGTCTGATCTTCGTTAAGCCCAGGTTCGAGCTCTACCGCGAGGTATCGCAGCAGTTGCGCGCCATTTTCCGCTCGTACACCGATCTGGTGGAGCCGGTCTCCATCGACGAGGCCTATCTGGATGTCACCGATGTGCGGCGTGGCCCGCGGTCGGCCACGCTGATAGCCCGGGCCATCAAGGAGGATATCCGCGCCGCCACCCGTCTCACCGCCACCGCCGGCGTCTCCTTCAACAAGTTCCTCGCAAAGACCGCCTCCGGCATGAACAAGCCGGACGGGCTGACGGTGATTCTTCCGGAGGAGGCCCGGGACGTGCTGGCGGCGATGGCGATCGAGCGGTTCCACGGCATCGGGCCGGCTACGGCGCGGCGAATGCGTGAACTCGGCGTCGAGACCGGCGCCGATCTGCTCAGGATGACCGAGGCGGAGCTCGCCGAACGATTCGGGCGCGCCGGGCGCCACTATTTCCGGATGGTGCGCGGGATCGATGACCGCGAGGTGCGGACCGATCGCACCAGGAAGTCGCTCGGCGCCGAGCGGACGTTCGAGCACGACATCATCGATCCCGCCGGGATGCGTGACCGCATGGAGCCTATCGCGGCCGAGGTGGCGCGCCGTCTGGAGCAGGCGGATCTCGCCGGGCGGACGGTGACGCTGAAGATCAAATACCACGACTTCACCATCTCCACCCGCAGCCGCACGCTGGCGCAGAGCATCTGGAGTGCGAAGGATATTCTGGCCATCGGCATGGATCTCCTTCGCGACCCATTCCCGCCGTCGCGGGCCGTCCGGCTGCTCGGCCTTACCCTCTCCAATCTCCATTCCAGATCAGAGGAGCCGGAGGACCGGCAGTTGGTACTCGGATTGCAATACCTCCCCCGCACGAAAAACGCCTGAGTCCGTTCCGCGGTTGTTGCAACCTGTAGCGCCGGGAACGGAGTCATCCCTTCGGGCTCTATGTGAAAAGCGCCCGGCATTGAAGAGGATTCGCGGAGCTGGGATATAATCAATTGAAGTTGCTGTGAAGTACGTTCAGAAGACCGAAACTCGAAGATTCAGAGTGCCGGTGATGCTCCTGGCGGTGCTGCTGCTCTGCGTGGCTCCCCGGATGGCCCCGGCCCAGGACACTGTGCGCATCACGCTGGCGGATGCCGTCGCTCTGGCGTCGGCGCGTAATATCGATGTGCTGCGCGCGCAGAATTCGCTCCGTTCGGCGCAGACCCGGATCGTCTCGGCCGAAGGAGCATTTCAGCCGAACCTCTCGCTGTCGGTCGGTCCGGGTGCGAGATTTCAGCTCGGCCGGTCGGAAAGCGTGCTGGATGATTCCCGCAATGTCTCCGGCTCCTTTTCAGTCGGGCTTTCCTCCGGCTATACCCTCTACAACGGCAATATCGACCGGGCATCGCTGGCGCAGGCGGAACTGCTTGCGCATGCCGCCGACGTCACTCTGGACCGTACCGGCCAGAATGCCGTGTATTCGGTGACCACCGCGTTCTACGATGTGGCCACCGCGCGCGAGCTGATCCAGGTGGCGCGCGAGGCGCTGGATGCCGAGCGTAACCAGCTCGAACGGATACGGGCGTTCACCGATGCCGGGACGCGTCCCATCTCCGATCTGTATGCGGAGGAGGCGACCGTCGCATCCGCCGAGCTGCGCCTGCTCACCGCCCGGAGGAACTTCGACGTGGCGAAGCTCACCCTCGTCGGCCTGCTCCGGCTCGATCCGCTGGGACTGTACGAATTTCCGGAACCGGAACCGGTAGATCCATCGGCGGTTCCCACGGCGGGAGAGTCGGAACTTGTGGATCAGGCGCTTTCGCGCCGGCCGGAGATTGCGGCGCAGAGCGCGCGTATCGATGCCGCCACCCAGGCGATCCGTATCGCCGATGCCTCGAACGCGCCCTCGATCTCCGTCTCGGGATCGCTCGGTTCCAGCTATTCCACGCTGGACGAGCTGAACGGATTTGCCCCGCAGCTTTTCACCCGCAATCCCAGCGCCTCGCTCGGCCTCTCGCTCTCGCTGCCGATCTTCGATCGCAACAGGACCGAGGCTGCGGAGGAGGCGGCCCGCATCGAGTACGAGAACGAACTGCTGACCATGACCGCGCTGCGCCAGCAGACGTCGATCGAGGTGCGGCAGGCGCTGCTCGATCTGAACACCGCACAGGCCCAGCTCGACGCCGCACGCCGGCAGCTCGACGCCGCCCGGCAGGGACTGGATGTGGAGCAGACACGGTATGAGACCGGCGTTTCCACGCTTACCGAGCTTGCGCAGGCACGGGCGCGATATGTGGAGGCCCAGGGACAGGTGGTGCAGGCGGGCAATGCGGTGGAGCTGCGCCGCAACGGTGTGCTCTATGTCCTTGGGATGATCGAAGCGCCCCGGAATACGCCGCAGCCGCCGACCGAGGAGGAATATCGTGTGCGGTGATTCGGCCTGGTGAGCGGCGGTTGCCGGGTTATCCGTGGATGAGCCGGCGGACGCCGACGGCTTCATGCGAAGAATAAAGGAAAAGAAATGAGTAAGAAGTGGATCATCATAATCACCGTGGTGCTGGTTGCCGGAGCGGCGGCCTTCCTCCTGCTTCGCAAGGGAGAGGGGGGGCGGCAGTCCTACCAGACGGCCGTCATCGAACGGGGGGATCTGGAGGCCACCGTCACGAGCACCGGCACCATCACCGCAGTCGGCACAGTGACCGTGGGAACGCAGGTTTCCGGGACGATCGAGGAGGTGCTTGTCGATTTCAACGACGAGGTGCAGCGCGGGCAGCTTCTTGCGCGGCTTGATACGCGCGTGCTGCAGGCCGCGGTGGATGACGCCGCGGCGAATCTGAAGCGCGCGCGGGCCCAGTACGATGCGTCGCTCGACCAGTACAACCGGAACAAGCCTCTGTTCGACAAGAAGTACATCTCGGCCATCGAGTTCAATCAATACCTCAGCAATCTGGAGGCGGCGCGCGCATCGGTCACCTCCGCGCAGGTTGCGCTACAGCGTGCGCGCACGAACTTCGGCTACGCGGAGATCAGGTCGCCGACCGACGGCACCGTGATCCAGCGCGCCGTGGAGCCGGGACAGACCGTCGCCGCCAGCCTTTCCACGCCGACGCTGTTCATGATCGCGAAGGACCTTTCGCTCATGCAGATCGAGGCCGGCGTCGATGAGAGCGACATCGGGCAGATCAAGGAGGGGCAGCGTGTGACGTTCACCGTGCAGAGCCAGCCGGATGCGGCCTTCACCGGAAAGGTCCGGCAGATCAGGCTGCAGCCGGTGACGGTGCAGAACGTGGTGAACTACACGGTGGTGGTGGATGCGCCGAATGAGAAGGGGCTGCTGCTGCCGGGGATGACCGCCACGGTGAATTTCGAGGTAAACAGAGTGGATGATGTGCTCGTGGTTCCCAACGCCGCGCTGCGATTCCAGCCGTCGGCGGAGGTGCTGGAGGAATATCAGAAACGGGTGGCGGAACGGCGCGATACCGCATCGCGTCCGCAGGGAGCGCGTGACACCGCGGCCGCGAGAACCGGCGGAACGGCCCAGCGCCGCAGCGGAGGCGCCGGACGTTCCCGTATCTGGACGCTCGATTCCAACGGAGGGCTCCAGATGGTGCCGGTGCGGATCGGCCTGAGCGACGGCCAGCGGACCGAGATATCCGGCAGTGGCGTGCGCGAGGGGATGACAGTGGTGACCGGCGCGGCGGTGGCGCAGGAGAATACCACGCGTACCGGAACCGGGCTTCCGTTCGGTCCCGCCGGCGGGAGCAGGGGCCGCGGCGGGCGTGGCTTCTGACGAGGCCGTGGGGTGATGTGATTGGTAATGGCTGTTGGAACAAGGTGACCATATGAGCGACAGGATGAGCGAGAAGAGCACGGCACCGGTGATCGAGGTGCGCGGGCTCCAGAAGGTGTATGCCAGCGGTGAGGTGAAGGTGCATGCGCTGCGCGACGTGGACCTCCGGATCGATCAGGGAGAGTTCGTGGCGATCATGGGAGCGTCCGGTTCGGGCAAATCGACGCTGATGAATATCCTCGGCTGTCTGGATCTTCCCACCGGCGGCGAATACCGGCTGGATGGCCGGCTGGTGAACACGCTTACGAAGAACCAGCTCGCCGATATCCGGAACGAGAAGATCGGTTTCGTCTTCCAGGGATTCAATCTTCTGGCGCGCACGTCGGCGCTGGAGAATGTGGAGCTTCCGCTTCTCTACAACCGGACAAGGGTGCAGGGGAATCCGACCGATCTGGCGCGCGCCGCGCTGGAGCGGGTCGGGCTCGGCGATCGTCTCGATCATCAGCCGAGCCAGCTTTCGGGGGGACAGCAGCAGCGTGTGGCGATAGCGCGGGCGCTTGTCACCCGGCCGTCGCTCATCCTGGCCGACGAGCCGACGGGAAATCTGGACAGCCGGACGAGCATCGAGGTGATGATGCTGTTCCGGGAGCTGAACGACCAGGGAATCACCGTGGTGCTGGTGACGCACGAGCCGGATATCGCCAGCTATACGAAGCGGATCGTGGAGGTTCGCGACGGCCAGATCAGACGCGATGTCGCCGTCGTCCCGCGCCGCGAACCGGCGCAGGCGCTGCGGGAACTGGAACAGGAACTGAAGGAGATATAGATTATGCGCTGGGGCAATATCCTGAAGGTGGCGTTGCAATCCATCCTGCGGCACAGGATGCGGAGCGTTCTGACGATGCTCGGCATCATCATCGGCGTGGGTGCCGTCATCATGATGGTCTCGATCGGCCAGGGTGTACAGCAGCAGGTGGAGAGCCAGATCGCCGGTCTCGGCTCGAACGTGCTGATGATCTTTCCCGCGGCCGTCAGCCAGGGCGGGGTGAGCATGGGCGCCGGCACCCGGGATGCTCTTACGCTTGATGACGTGGAGAAGCTTGAACGCGAGGCGACGCTCGTTTCGTATGTCTCGCCGGTCGTACGCTCCAGCGCGCAGGCCATCGGCGGCGTCGGCAACTGGAGCACGTCGGTGCAGGGAGTCTCGGCGACGTATCTCGACATCCGCGCGTGGCCGCTCGCGTCAGGAGAGTTCTTCACCGATCGCGATATGACGAGCAGGGCGAAGGTCTGCGTCATCGGCCAGACGATCGCCGACAACCTCTTCCCGGGCATGGACCCGGTGGGAGAGCAGATCAGGCTGCGCAATGTCCCCTTCAGAATCGTCGGCGTCCTCAGCGCCAAGGGGCAGGGGGCCACGGGCCAGGATCAGGATGATATCATCCTGGCGCCGGCGACCACGGTGCTGGATCGTCTGAGCGGCCGGCGGTTCATCCAGCAGATCATCGTCAGCGCCGCATCGGAGGAGCAGATGCCGGCGGCGCAGCAGGAGATCACCGTGCTGCTGCGCGAGCTTCACCATAGCTCGTCGCCGGAGGATGATTCCTTCACCATTCGCAGCCAGACGGAGATCGCCGAGGCCGCCCAGTCCACCACACAGGTGCTCACGATGTTCCTGGCGTCGATAGCAGGTGTGTCGCTGATTGTGGGGGGCATCGGCATCATGAACATCATGCTGGTGTCAGTGACCGAGCGGACACGCGAGATCGGCATCCGCATGGCGATCGGCGCGCGTGGAAGCGATGTGCTGACGCAGTTCCTGGTGGAGTCGGTGGTGCTGAGCGTCTTCGGCGGGCTGCTCGGCATCCTGCTCGGCATCGGCGGTGCCCAGCTCATTTCGGCGATCGCCAACCTGGCCACCGCCATCGAACCGACGATCATCGTCATCGCCTTCTTCTTCTCCGCCGCTATCGGCATCTTCTTCGGCTTCTATCCGGCGCGCAAGGCGTCGTCGCTGAAGCCGATCGAGGCGCTGAGGTACGAGTAAAGCAATGTTCGATTGACGATTGGAAGGTGTTCGTGTGAACACCGGATGCGGTCGTCCGGAGTATGGAGGCGATGGTCCCGCCCGGATATGGTGGGATGACGCCTTTCCACGGACGACTGACAAGGGACCGCGGCCGGAGAGCGGGTGAGCATCCACCGGTATGCGATCCTGAAAACCTCCTCCCACTCCGATCTTGCTTTTGGCGAGCCTTCGCACGAAATTCCGCGCGAAGGCTTGTTCGTTTCCGTCCCGCGTCTTCATTTGGTGCTTCCGCGGCGATCCGTTCCGGATCGCTCATGTTGTCCAGTTCCGCCCGTTTTTCGACGCACACCCCTCATTGCGAATCCCCCTTTGAAATTTTTTTCCGACCTCTTTAAGAGCCTTTTAAGCCGGGTCAATAGCGTGATAGCTGTTCGGTGATCGCGGTGCGCCGTGAGACAGCCGCCGAACGCCGACGATTGACGATCCCTGGGAGGAGATATCCCGGTGACTCCGGAAACTCCGCGAGAGTATGTAGTCCGAGAGCCCGAGGATGGTAGCTGCCGGATCAGACTTCAATCAACACTTCAAGGAATATCGGCATGAACAAGCATCACAGACCACGGCATCGTGGCTGGCTGAAGGCCGGCAGACTTCTCCCGCTATCCCCTCATAGCGAATTCGGCGCCGTCCCGGGAGGCACCTCCGGGACGGCTGGTCCGCTCGAACTCCGCTCATATCTTCATCAACCAAACGGAAATGCCATGACTACCGCCAGTTCGTACGGTGCGGGAGCATTGCGCAGGTGGTATCTGCCGCTCCTGCTCATCATCGGTTTCATGGTTCTCTGCGCCGGGCAGCTCAGCGCGCAGGGAATCACGCTCACGCTGAGCAAATCGCACAACGCCCCCACGCCCGTTCCCTCCGGACAGGCATTCACCTATACGCTGGCGTACGGCTGGTCCGGCGGGGCGCCGGGAACGCTGACGATCACCGACACCGTCCCCGCGACGCTGGACGTGATCAGCACGCTTCCCTCGGCGACCGTTTCCGGCAACATCGTGACGTTCCAGATCACGGGGCTCACCGCGAGCGCGGGGGCCGGAACCGTACAGATCAACGCCCGGTTCAAGCCGGGAGTCACCTGTAGCGGCACACGCGCCTGCAACATCGCCTATGTCCGCGCGGCGCAGGGAGGCGACAAGGCCATAGCCTCCAATGAAATCTGCGTCACGGCGACGGCGCAGAACAAGTGGACGTTCGAGAAGTCGCTGGTGGCCGGCTGCGCGGTTGATAACGATGTGATCTTCCGCATCTGTGTGATGAATCCCTCGGGTGGCGATATCGGCGGACTGAATCTTACGAACGTACAGCTTGCGGACGTCCTGCCGGCCGGCGCGGTGGTTACCTCCGTCTCCGGAAGCTGGTCCAGCTTCACGCAGACCGGCACCAACGTCACCCTTGCCGGCGGGCCTTCCACGCTCACCGTGTCTCCCTGGAATTCCTGGTACTGCGTCTATCTGCACGTAACATTCCCCTCGCCGAGCTTCTCGCAGGGGCAGACGGTGGTCAACAGCGCATCAGTGCGGTTCACAACGCCGTGCGATCCCAACAGGCCGCAGACCTTCAGCGACACCGCCGCCGTCACGCTCTGCGCGGCGAATCCATCCGGTTCGCTATGGAAGGGACTTTCGATCAACCTTTACTTCCCCTCGAACCCGTTCTACTATCCCTCCTTCTCCCCGGGCTGCTGCGGCACCTACTCGCTTTCCTATACCAACAACGGCAACGTTCCGCAGCCCTCGTTCGTGATGGAGGATATTCTCCCGACCACGCTGGATGTCAGCGCCATCAGGACGAACGTCCCTTCGACGAACACGCCGGTGACGCTGCAGATCTTCTGCTGGTCCGGCAGCTCATGCAGCGCAACCCCCTGCACCACCGTTACCTACACGACCGCAGGTCTTCAGACGCTCACCACGCTTCCCACCAATATCTGCAAGGTGCGGTGGACGTATAACGGGTCGATAGCCATCACCCAGTCGCTGCAGAACTATCTGGATGTCTGTGTCCGCCCGGCGAGCTATGCGCCGCCGTTCACGCCGGTGGTGGCGGGACAGAACATCATCAATACAGTGACCGCGCAGGCGTCGAACCTCTCGCAGATCACCGCGACGCATACCAAGCCGGTGGATTCGCTCCGGCCGAAGATCCTGGCGACGAAGTTCTTCATGGGGAAGTGCGGTCCCAGTTGCACTCCTGAAACGGCAGGCCCGTTCGTGCCGGGACAGACCGTCCGGTGGCGCATGGCGGTGGCGAACGTGGGGAACACCAATGCATCCCCCTGCACGATCACCGATCTGCTGCCGAACGGCCTCAGCTACGTCGGCAACCCGACCTACTACTACGGAACGTTCAACTGGATGGCGAACGAGTACAATCCTCCATGCTGCTCGCTGACGACGACAGTTCCCTCGCAGATCGGCGGCACGATGACGACCCCTTCCGTGGGAGATACGAGCCTGACGTGGAGTTTCCCGACGCTCCCCTATCGCTGCGATGGAGCGGTCGAATATCTCATCATCGAGTTCGATGTGAAGATCAGCGACGCACCGCCGGTGCCGCCGGGACAGTACTTCAACACATTTACCTTCTCCGCCGGCAATCTTCCCTCGCCAGTGACCTCCAATCAGGCGACGCTCACCGTGAACGCCGTCGCGCAGTTGACATTGCTGAAGGAGGTGCGGCAGAAGCCGAGCGGCACCTTCTCATCGACGGCTACGGTTCCGGCCGGAGCGCAGATCGAATACAGGCTGCGGCTGGTGAACACCGGAAATCTCACGCTTACGAACATCTGCCTGCTCGACATCATGCCGCACGTCGGCGATATCACGGTGCTGCCGGGATACTCTCCGCGCAACAGCCAGTTCGATCTTCCCCTGACGGCGGCGGGAAGCGTGGTCGCCCCCGGTGGATACACGGTGGGGTACAACAATTCCACCAATACAAAGAACCCGACGCGCACGACCGTCTGCGGCGGCTTCTGCGGCATCGTCGATCCCGCACCGGGCGTCGGCGTCGGCACGCTGACCAACGGCACCTTCGGAGCATACGGTGGCAGCACCTATTCCTTCACGGCCTCCGGCGGCAGCACCCAGCTTCTCCCGGGCGCGACGCTTGATATCCTGGTCTCGGCCACGGTCCCGCAGGGGGCGCAGGTCGGGCAGAACGCATGCAACTCCTTTGCCGTGCAGGCGACGCCGTTGAACACGACAACCTGTCTCTCCACGCAGTCGGTGCCGACGTGCCTTACCATCGGACAGTCGTCCGGAGCATGCGATCGCTTCTGGCTGGAGGGACGCGCGGATAGCTGCTGCGGCTACAGCATCATCCTCTCCAATCACCTTGGAGCGGTTGCCTCGCTGCAGTACAACATTCTCCCGGTCTCCGGCACCTCGCCCAGCGGCGTGATGTACGCCGTGCAGACGGCGCCGTGCCTGCCGACGTCAACCTCGCCGGCGAGCCTGGCGGGAACGACCAGCGGCACGCTGAACTTCAACACCGGCTGCACACAGAACAGCCCGCTGCAGGTGCATCTCGATGCCGCCAGCACCACGGCCAGCGGTGAAATCTGCATCGAGCTGATCGCGGTGATCGTGAACAAGGACGGACGGAAGATCGAGTGCCGCGATACGGTCTGCTTCCGCTGCGACCGCGCCCCGCAGAGCCGGTGCGACTCGATGTCGGTGAAGCCCTTCCCCTATCCGAACCTCGACCTGAGCGGGCGGACGTTCACGGTCTACAACCTGAAGTCCCCGGCCTCGCCGATCTGTAGCGTGAAGATCCAGGTGATCCCGCCGCCGAGCGGACCGGGAGTGAACGGCGGCGGCCTGGTGGTGGACGGCGTACCCAAGCCGTGGCCGTGGGGCACCTCGGTCGGATATACGCAGATCCTTGCGGTGCATGGCATGCCGGCGAACAACACGGTGCAGTTCAACCTCGGCATCGACTACACCATCGGCTGGGTGGGGACGGTGATCGTCACCGCGTACCACTGCGACGGCGATAGCTGCTCGATGACGTACGGACCCTGGAAGGCGTCGAAGAAGGATGTGGTGGTGGTCGGAACGCCGATCGATATCAGCAACAAGGCGAACCTGCGGGTGCACCGGATGTCCTTCCCGCGCGAGAAGGCCAGGGGCAAGCACATCAGCTACATCGTCCTGAAGCATCATGAGCCGGTGGAATCAATCGTGGCGGTGACGGGCGCCCAGTTCCCGTGCGACGGCGCCGAGAAATGCGACGACATCTTCGAGAACATCCGTGTCCGCGACGGCCTTGTGATGATCGACCTGCGCCGCCCGCTCGACAGCGCAACGATCGATCCGGAGGTGACGATCCTCTATACGGCCTCCAGCGAGCGCCGTCCGATGGTGGATATCCTCTACTTCGACGAGAACGGCGAGGAAGCCGGGCATGATTCGACGGTCGCGGCGGGGGGCACGCTCCTCGGCGTGGACGATCCCGCGGGCATCACACGCTCGGTGTCAACGCTGAGCGCCCGCCCGAATCCGGCCAGCGGCCACACCGATGTCAGCTTCGTGCTCTCCTCGGCCGGTACCGTCGATCTCGAACTGCTCGACATGCTCGGCCGGAAGATGGCGAGCGTGATCACGAGCCAGCATCTTGCGCCCGGCGAGCACCGGCGCACGGTGGACCTGAGCAGCTTCCCCAACGGCAGCTACCTGATGGCGCTGCATGTGAACGGCGTGCCGAGCGTGATGCGCATCGAAGTGATGCGCTGACCACCAGCATGATGTGATCCCTGCCCAGTGGGGAGGGGGACGGCCGGAATGGCCATCCTCCTCCCCTTCGTTGTGATCATTACTGGCAAAGTCAAAGGTCAAAAGGCAAAAGGCAAAAAGAGTGCGGGAGCTGTGGCGGGTGATGGGAGCGTGCTTCGATGGTTATCGGAGCGAAGCGGCGTGGTGGGTTACCCCGCGGCTGCTGCGGCGCGACATGCGGAGGATATGGCGGAAGAGTTCGGGCGAAGATATTTCGGGCGAAGATATGATGCCGCCGTTTCGTCATGCGATCTCGATGCCGACGGGGCAGTGATCGGAGCCCATCACTTCCGGGAGGATGAAAGCGTTTCCCAGGCGCGGGCGCAGCGCTTTCGAGATCATCACATAATCGATCCGCCATCCCACGTTCTTCGCGCGGCAGTTGCCCATCAGGCTCCACCACGTGTAGTGTCCCCCCTCCTTCTGGTATTCGCGGAAGGTATCGATGAAGCCGGCCTTCACTATGTTATCGAACCCGCGCCGCTCCTCCGGCGTGAATCCGTGGTTCCTGACATTCGTTTTCGGATGCGTCAGGTCGATCTCCGTATGCGCCACGTTCAGATCGCCGCAGAAGATCACAGGTTTCTTCTTCTCCAGCCGGCGCACGTACTTCAGAAAGTCGATGTCCCACTCGTTGCAGCGATACGGAAGACGCGAGAGATCGCGCTTTGAATTCGGCACATAGACGCTGATCACATGGAATTCCGGAAGCTCGCATGTGAGCACGCGTCCTTCGCTGTCGTGCTTCGCACTGCCTATGCCCTCGCTGACGCAGAGCGGCTCCTCGCGAAGAAGCACCGCCGTTCCCGAATATCCCTTGCGCTGCGCATGGCTCCAGTAGATATGATAGCCGGGCAGATCGCAGGCGATCGGTTCACCCGGGGACTTCGTTTCCTGAAGGCAGAGCACATCGGGACGATGCGCGGCCACGAAATCGGCGAAGCCCTTGTTCAGCACCGAACGCAGGCCATTGACATTCCAGGAGAGGATGTTCATGTACGGTGAGAGGAAATGGAGCGGAAAGGAGCGGCCGGGATTCGGGGCCGCTTCATGGGACGTGCGGAGCATGGAAGCTCCACGGCGCTGCCAAGATAGGGATTGGCAGGAAATCGGGCGGAGCGGAGAGCCGGCGGGGCCGGCACTGCCGGCCCCGCGCGGAATGCATCAACCGAGAATCGGATCGTACGTGACCACCTCGACGTCGGTGCACGGGCAGTCGGGCGAGTTCACGGTGTAGACGGCCGTCACCGCAAGCGGCGTCTTGCTCCGGATCAGGACGAACCCGATGTTCATCGTGTTCTTGTTGGGGTCCTGGTCCAGCATCTTGACGATCCAGCAGCAGTCCTCCATCGTCGCTCCCTGCGGCGGAAGCGTGATCGGGTGCGGATGTGCGGTCGGCGTGACCACGTTCGGATCGCGGCCGATCGCGTCGCCGGCCAGGACGAGCGGCGTGATGTACCGCTCGACCTTCACCTCGGCGCAGAGCGGGTTCTGGATGTTGATCTCCGTGGAATAGGTGCCCGGCCGTACCGGTGCGCATTCCTCCGTCTTCTCCTGGGTGCCGCACAGGAACTTCACGCTGTAGGTGTAGCCGCACGGCTCCTGCGTGATCGTCGTCGGCTTCTGCGCCACAACCACGCCGTCCGCCACCACATCGAGCGTTCCCTTGAACACCTGCGGCGTGTCCGAGCAGGGGGTGCCGCTGCCGGTGAAGGTGACAGTGAAGGTCAGCGTATTGTCCACATTGCCGTTCAGCGGCCCGTAGCCACCGGCCGGCGAGATCGACGTCACGAACGGAATGATCGCTCCCGTCGGCACCAGGCTCACGTTGTTGATCGTGTTGATCGCGTTCTGGATCAGATTCACGATCGTGGTGACGATGGTCGATGCGTTGATGCCGACGACATGCTGGCCGCCGGTCGCATTCGCGATACGCGTGGCCTGTCCCGGGCTGCCGCCGGGTGTGCCGCAGTAGGGGCTGTAATCCGTGGACGTGGTCGGATCTCCATCCAGGCCCACGCTCGTGCTGGTGCTGACGGCCAGAACAGTGATCTGCTCGTTCACCAGCTTGACCGTGACCGAGCCCTCCGTGATGTTGTATGGGAGACCGGAGATGGCCGGGCAGACGGGATCATGTCCCGGCGCATCGCCGAACCATACGATGATGCGCTTCGAGTTGTTCCGCCAGCCGATGGAGCCGCCCGGCGGCTGTGCAAGCTGGTCGAGTGCGAACAACTGCCCCTCGGCCAGGTCTGCGCCTCCTCCGGCCGCCCATGTGCCGATGGCCGTCTGTACGTTGGCCACGTTGTTCGTCGGGTTCAACTGGTGCTGGAATGCGTACGGATCGTGCGGAAAGTCCTTGTAGTTGCCGACGCCGTAGACGATGTCCAGTCCCAGCCCGGCGAGCGACGAGAGGATCGACGATGCTCCCGCCTGCACCGCGCCGATGATCGAGCCCATGCTTCCGGTCGTGTCGGCGAGGAAGTACACATCAGCACGGGGCGTGCCTCCGCCGGCCGGGATGAAGACACGGATCGTCTCGGTGAACTCCTCGCACGGATCGAGATGCAGGTCGTTGACCGGCGGGTCGATCGTTACGTCGGGAAGATCGGCGTCGATGGGCGGACCGAGGTCCGGCTTGACCGGAAACACCGGGACCAGCGGCTTGCCGATGATGGTGTCCATGCCCACTTCCTTTCCGCTCTCGGTGAGCGCGACTGCCGCGATGGAGGCATTTATCGACGGCGCAGGGGCGCCGGAAAATACGTATACCTGATATCCGGCTGGTGCTTCCGCCAGCCGCTGTACGGCGGAGATGGCAAGATCATCCCGCCCGGTATCACGGATCATGATTTCAAGAGCCTTTGCTTCAAGCTCCCTGAGGTCTTCCATTCTGCAGATTCCTTATGTGATATATGTGTTGTGGTTACTGTGGGACATACGGCGGCGCCTGCCCTTCAGGAGGATCGCCGCCGTCCGTTGTCCCAGTCGTGGTGGTTGTCATTCAATGTGCCAGGCCCGTTATCGATGCGGCCGCACGCCGGTGCTCCGGTGGCGCCGCCGCTACAGGCGTGGCGTATGGTGACGGCATGGGTCCATTGTGGATCGCATGCCGGCATGGTCCATCGGGGGAGTGATGCCGGGATTCTCCGGATCACATCCACGCGTGGTGTTCCTACGGAAGATTCTGCGCTGTCAGGTGGTTGTCATGTCGCCGCGCTCATTCCCGGGCGCCGGCAGAGATGCTGATTGCATGTGCATGGTCGGCAAGATAGTACGGCTGGAACGCGGAGCGCCAGCCGTTGCAGCGTAATACGTCATAATGGAGCAATAAACGGCGGCGGATATCAGGGACCCCCCATATCCGGAACTGCGGCGGGTGAAGAGGTGTTCGAGGCAGGGCATTCGCGGAATTTCCCGCGGAATGCCGTGTGAGCCAGGGGCGGGAGCTCATGTCCCTGGCCGAAGGCCCGGCGCCATGCTGCCAGCGTCCGGGCCCTGCGGTGCATCATCGGCGTAGTGCCGGGTCAGTTGCCATCACCATTAAGCGTGACGTTCGTTCCGATAAGTGTTGCCCGTACCGTGCCCGACTCATCGGCGAAGTCCACCGGTTCAAGCTGATCAACCCTGACATTTCTCGGATGTATCGAGAAGACCCTGCCTGCGTAGAGCCGGAGCGTCGATGTGGCATTCAATGGTCCAAGGGCTCCGATGTCGGCTCTCAGATTCAAATTGATGTTGAGATCGCCCGGAAAGAGCGTAGCATTTCCGCCGGTGATGGTGGTGGGAGGGGTGCCTGCGGCAAGCGACGTATTGACCGGTCCAAGCCTCGGCGAGTTACCTGAGGAGAAGAAGGAAACCGGGCCAAGAATGGCCTGGCACGGATTGTACGAGTGGCCGATAACCTGGAATACCGCCTGGCCGCTGGTTGTAGCGATATCGGTGCCCCCCACGGTGACGAGAATCTTCTGTCCGTTCAGGAACGTGCAGATGACGGTATCGCCGATCGGTGGCAGATCGAGGCAGGGAGGCTGGGCAGTGGCATCATTCCCCGTAAAGAGCGCCGCCGCCGCGACTGCTGAGAGGAAGATGTTCCTCAAGGTATGCATAGTGGATCCTCCGAAAATGAAATAATGATGTCCGCCGGATAAGATCACGGCGGGATGAATTTCATCCTTTACATATCGGGGGACGAATGTTGTGGAGGGGTAGAAAACCGGACGGAAATTATTATCTGGACAGGCGGAAAACTTCTTCCGGATTGCTGAAGTTGAATTGAAGAGATGGAACTGAACTATCCAGATCGGGAGGAAAGGCTACAGGCGAAGGCTACACGGAAATATCCTGGTTGCAGTCCGGATATACATTTCTGTAAATATCATGGGGCGGGTCGGGATGCCCAGCCCGCCCCGAATCTGCCATGTCGATGTAACGATGCAGGATCAGTTGCCGTTACCGTTGAGCGTTACGTTGGTATTGATGAGGGTCGCTCTCACCTTGTTGTTCTCGTCGATGAAATTGACCGGCGCCAACTGGTGAACGGAGACATTCTTCGGCCTGATCGACGTGATGGTTCCGGCGTCGAGCTGGAGCGGCTGCGCCGACCTCAGCGTTCCTATGGTGCTGATGGTGGCATTCAGATTCAGGTTGATCCTCAGATTCCCTGGAAAGAGCGTTGCCGATCCGCCGGTGATGGTGGTTGCAGGAGATTCGGGAGCCAGCGACGTGTTGACCGATCCCAGCGTCGGCGAACCTCCCTGCGAGGAAAACCTGACAGGCTGGAGAATTGCCTGACAGGGATTGAACGAATATCCAGTGACCACGAACGTGCCGAATCCGCTGGTCGTGGCGGTGCCTGCGGTGAGAACCTTCTGGCCGTTTACGAACGTGCAGGTGACGGTGTCGCCGATCGGCGGCAGATCCGGGCAGGGAGGCTGCGCGGATGCGCCGTTAGCCGAAAGAAATGCTGCCGCGGCTGTCGCGATGAGGAAGAGGCTGCTCAGGATACGCATGGTGATACTCCGGAAAATGAAGGATTGGTCCCGCGGATGATGTGTAACGATCACGACGGGATAACCTGTTCATAGTATCGGGGGTATTGACCAGGCGCAAATGTAGGAGGGATTTATCGCGAAAACTTCTTCCGGATTGCTTAAGTCCCGATGTTGCAGATGTTGTCGCCGGTTCTGCTGGAATATGTGGAAATGCAGATGGACGGGCATTCCCTGCAATATCATGGTCCATGCTGTACCAGGGCACTGGCGGGATGCGGGCGATGGTGATTATGTGTGGCGGGCTGCTGCCGGTGTGTGCCGGATACGGAGGTGGCTGGAACCTTACATGATTCCAGCCACCTTCTGCCGTTCCTGGTTCTTTGGTGTGCCCGTTGCAATGGCCCTCCCGCGACCGGCGGCCGGCCGGAGTACGAGCAGGCGGGAATGCCATTGGAATGCTGTGAATTGCCGATGTTCCGGGACGAACCAGGATATATCAATACGCCGGTATTTCTCCGACAGCCGACGAAGCAACCGGGGGTGAAAATCGGACGTCGTCAGTATCGTATCTGTCCGTGCATGCTCATCGACCGCAGATGGATGTAAGGCATGGAGTGATCGTTATGGTACAGGTGTTCGGATCGTAGCATACAACGGCACAGCAGAGTACCGTAGAGGATGAGCGCTGAGCATAGCACGCCGTGCAGCCCGTCGCGGTGGAGAATGGGTACAGATTGCCACCTGCGCTTACACCGCCGGCCGGAACAAATCCCGGGGGAAAGCTGATCGGCGTGGTGGTTCCTGCGGGAATGTCCCAGCAGAGTGGTTTCGTGCTCGATAATCCGTAGAGACAGAGCGTGAGGTCACATCCCGCTTTGTTCGTAACCTTGACGCTGGTACTGGTACACTGCGCCTGTGCGGTGCCATTGGCCAGCAGCATTGCAAAAAGGATGAGCATCGCACCGAAAATGGGGGCTATGAACCGCCGTGATGACATTGTCATTATGTGATCTCCTTATGATTGGTGTACGGTAAATATGATGATATTCCCGGGGGTTTTCCGCTGGAATATATTTCCGTGCTATATATGTGATGCAGATGTCGTACCGGCCATTCCGTTCGAGGATGGCAGGGAGGGGGCGAAGCTGTCATACCATGCATGTGTCATCCGGCACGGCCATGAAATGTAACAGTATGCCTGGCACGGCGTCGCATTGTTGATCACCGGGGCCGAACATGGCTGGTTCCTCCGGATAATCCGGGGCCGCGCATCGGTCCCGCCCGGGCAGGGAATAACCTGCCATACCTCCATGAAAAATATGGACGGGGTTTGTCCGGATCGGGACCGGAATCCCTGACAGGATTGTCCCATTGCCTTTCACGGCCTCATATAAAAGAGGAATGAGAGCATATCAAGTGGACATTCCCTTGCGACAAAATTCCGACCGAACATGATGGCCTGTTTCACCGGTGTGTGTGCGCTGTGGCGGAAGCGGCGAGGGAGGTGTCTGCGGTTCCGGCATGGAGGAGCCGGCTCGGCGTGTTACCGGGCCGGCTCCTCACTCACGTGTTCATTCGTTTCGCGGATGCCTCTACGGCCGTCCCGTCACGGTAAACATGAAGGAATCATCGATGTTCACACAGTTGAGTGTCATCGTCCCCGCATTGAACCGCTGCTCGGTGATGAAGATGTCGAACACGCCGGCGCCCACGCGGGAAACCGTCAGATGTTCACACTTCGCAAACATTCCTCCCGGAGGTGCATTGGTGCTGATATTTGCCGTAATGGAGGCCGCGCTGAGGTTGACCGGTGTGCCCGTCGGAGTTGTCGCCGTCATCGTGATCCGGTACCATCCGGCGCCGATGCGTGTGATACCGCTGATGCCGAAATCGCCATTGCGGACGAGTACGGCGCCATTCCAGCCGATATCCCCCCAGGCATACACGATATTATCGGTGTAGGTGCTGCCGGTTATGACCGCCGTGCCCTGTCCGTTGGTGTGTGTCACGGTCGAGTGCCCGTTGTATGACACCTCGAACGCATTCGAGCGTCCCGGAGCAATGCCGTTGCCGACCATGAAGATGGGATCATTGCTGCGTGGCTGGCCGCCGTATCTGTACGGAACGCTTCCTCTGGGAGCATTCCATACGCCCACCGCCGTCTGGCCGTAGCTTTGTACCAGGAGATTATCCCCACCTGGAATGGTTCCGGCGATTCCGCCGTTGGATATGCTGTTGCCGATTCCGCCCCCGACAGTGGAATAGCTGGCGAGCGAATGCACCACGTTGGAGAGCCCGCCGGCGATGGTGGATGCGAATGCGCTGGCGGAATTTCCCTGTCCGCCGCCGATGGTGGACGAGGATGACTGCGTGACATTTCTGATGCCGCCGCCGATCACGGAGTGATTCGCGCTGATCGTGTTCGCTTCGCCGCTGCCGATGAAACTGAACGGGCCGTCGATGATATTGCTGGATCCTGAGCCGATCGCGGAGTAGTCGGTGTTGGTGGCGTTGTTTTCGCCATTGCCGATGATGCTGAACCGCCCATGCACCTGATTACCACTTCCGTTTACAATTGCGGACTCATCGGTCTTGACGACGTTTGAAATTCCATTGCCGATGAAATTGAAGGAGCCGGAGATGCTGTTCCTGCGCCCGCCGCCGATCACGTCATACTCCTGTTCGATGGAATTGTTGTCGCCGCTGCCGATCAAGCCGAACATTCCGATGATACGGTTGCCGACGCCGGTGGCTATCGCGCTGTTGTCCCGTTCGATGTAGTTCTGCGATCCGCTGAGAATTCCGCTCGATGAACCTCTGTTGATCTGGTTGTCGCTGCCACCCGCGATGGCGGAATAGAAGGATGATGTGACGAAGTTACGCGTGCCACTGCCGATGAAACTCCCATCCCCTGCGATAATCCGGTTGTCGCTGCCGCCCGCAATCACGTTGTAGTTCTTATCTACGAAGTTCGCCTCGCCGCTGAAGATTCCGTTTCCTGTTCCTACGCCGACCTGATTTTTCCGACCTCCCCCGATCGCATTCCGATCACCATCGATGATGTTGCTCTCTCCTCCTGCAATGGTGTTGCTGGCTCCATTGATTTGATTTGCAAGGCCGCCTCCCGCCGTGCTGTAAATCCCGGATATGTTGTTCAACTCTCCCCCGGCTACGGTGCTTCCCGTTCCATTGGAGTTGATGAAGTTCGATCGCCCGCCGCCTACTGTTGACGAGGTCCCGAGAACTTGATTCCCGAATCCTCCACCGATGACGGCGTTGTCCGTCGCTATCAGTGCCGTGCCGATGGAATTGGTGCGCCCGCCGCCGATCGTATTATAATCCGACCCGGAATTCTGGAGTTTGTTTCCCTCCCCGCCGCCGATCGCATTATACAACAGGCCCTGGATGGTGTTGGCGGTTGCCGCCGTCCCTGATCCGCCGCCGGAGATGACATTTCCCTGGCCGTTCCCCGGCGCTCCATTGGAGCCGTTGCCGCCGATGATACTGGGCGTGGTGACCCCATTTGGCTGGAATGTCATTGCGGGCTGTCCATTCGCCCTGATATTGAAGATGACGTTCCCGGGTGCGTTCGTACCGATATAATCGCCCGCGGTCGCTGGAACGGCCACGCCACCAGAGACGGAAATTCCCTCGCCACGCATCGTCCATGCGTCCAGCGCCGTGCCCTGAAGCTTGCGCCCCTGGTCCTTGCCGGTCGGATCGGCGGTTCCGTCCTGTGATGTTGCCGCACCTATCACCACGCTCTGCGTGTGCTCATCGTAGCTTATATCCATATCCTTCCCGGCCTGAATATTCAGCATCGTGCCATTTCCCTCGATCCTTCTGCCATTGATGCTGATGCCTTCCACGTAATTCATGCGCACCTTGTCTTTCGTTACCGCTCCCTCGGCCAGCTTGTTCGTTGTAATAGCTCTATCCGACACATTGAATGCGTAGGGCGCAGCGCCTATACGTGTCAGCGGGCGCAGCTCGCTCCCCTCCCCAAGCTGGGTTCCGATCCACAACGCCTTATCCATCTGTCCCGGTCCCGGCAGCGGAACACGCCCCGAGCCCAGATACAGACTGAATACTCCCCCCTGCACCATTGTGCGATAGTTGTCCTGCCAGATACGGTATGTTCCCTGCTCATCGCCATATAGCGTCACGGTGATCTGATATTCGCCATCCGGAACGGGTGCTCCATCGCTGGATGTGAACATCCCCTGGTAGCTGATGACAGCGGGGGATGAAGCTGTCTGCTGTGAAAATGCTCTGGTCGCGGTGAAGAGCACCGCCATCAGAATAAATCCGTATGTGGAAATGAGGCGCTTCATCGATTATTCTCCTTGCAGGTAATGTGTTGATTGACAGCGATTATCGTGGCTTCGCGCTTTGAATTGCACGGAGTGTTATTTCACAAGGCGCAACGTAGTTGTGACATGCTGCCCGCCGGCCATCAGCACGACGAGATACGTTCCCGAGGGAAGATGCGCGCCATCGACCGGGATGGTTACTGTTCCAGGTTGATATATCCAATCGGCGAACGTCCGTACCGCGACTCCCTTTGCATCGTAGAGCAGAGTCATCACAGGCCCGGGCGTCGGGATGCTCACAACCAGTTCCGTGGATTCCGAAAAGGGATTGGGCTGCGCTGTCATTGCCAGCGAGAGTCCTGCAACCGCTGTGGCGGAATGATTCGCGAACATGATTCCGCGGGACATGCGAAACCAAAAACCCTGCTGGAGAAGCGTTCTGGAAACTGTGGCATCACTGATAACCGGTTGCCCCACAGTGTTGCGGAGAACGAGGCGGTCATTAACGGCCATATCACCGCCGGCACCCGCGGCATTTCTGCCATGCACTACTTCCTGTCCGTTGACGGCGGTGGCCACGATCATCAGGAATAGAGCTATCCTGAGAAGATTCGGAGTGTTCATGAAACCTCCATGTATGGTCAGATACACGGTCCATCTCTACCAGGAGGTAGAGGGGGCGTGTTACAGGCTATTATGGGTGTGCGAGTATTTGAAAAATGCTGGCGGGGGCGTGAGAACAGTACAACTATAAGTGTGAAGAAGATATGAGAGCGTTTTCTCCGCGGCGGCAGCCGGCGAATCGTGGGACATCAGGGAGGAGGGGAGCATGCCAGCCCATGCACATTGGGACCAGACGCGAATGTGCCATGCAGGAACCGACCATGCTACGGCATGAAGATATCCCGCCGGACCGGTACGGACCAGTACATCTTTGTGTACCGGTCGCACATTAATGCCGGATGCGCGTGGGGCGACAAACTGCGGGATCGTGTGCTTCCCATCCCTCCGGCCGGAGGGCGGGGGGGCGTATCTCCTCCGGGCATATTCCTGCATCCCGATCGTAGAAATGCCATAATCACTGATCTCATGCAGAGATTCCGGGTGATTTCCCCTGACGTTGAAGACCGAGTGGTGCATCACGAACTGTATCGCACTTGCGAGGAAGCACAGCGGAGCATCTTCGAGTGCATCGAAGTCATTTATGACTGTAGGCACCTGCACTCAACCATCGCGGTCCCGTCGAGTTCGAGCAGGCAAATTCACCAATCGGTTTATGTCCACTGTGGTGGGGGGGGGTAGTCGAGGGATCCCCGGACCGATCTACCGGACAGTATCATTCCTCCAGTGCCGGTACCACTGAATGGTTCGCTGAGTTCACTGGGCATGTCGCCGACTTTTCCCCGCGATCCTCGGGATGGAATGAGCCGATGACGGCTGCGAGCTGAAGTGCCCCGGATATAGTGGACAGAGAAAAGAGGGTTAGATTACCCTCAGGAGATGTCCATGAGCAAGCAAGAGAATCAGCGGGCCGGTATGCGGCCGACGTATACGCAGGAGTTCCAGGATGAAGCGGTACGCCTGACGGTGATGAGTGGTAAAACCGTCGCACAGGTAGCGCGTGATCTCGGTGTGAGCGAACCGACGCTGCATGAGTGGCGGCGTCATGCCCGCTATGCCCACCGACTGCCGATCGCGGAGAACGAGTCTGCTGAACAGCGGATCAAACGACTGGAGAAGGAGTTGGAACTCGTTCAGCAGGAGCGAGATATCCTAAAAAAGCCATCGCCTATTTTGCTCAGCCTCTAAAGAAATAGGTGCCACTACAGCAGGAAGCTCGTGCAGAGAACTTTCTGGTGGGCTGGAGGTAGAGTATGCGTTCATCATGGAGCATTGCCATGAGTTCCCTGTCGAGGTGATGTGCGAGGTGTTCGGGATCAGCCGCAGTGGGTTTTACGCATGGCTGAAGCGTCCGCGGAGCGCTCGCAGTGTGGAGGACAAGGAGCTTGGTGAGCACATCGAGCAGATCCACCATCAGATGAACGGGCGCTATGGTACACGGCGCATCCATCAGGAGCTCCGCCGCCGAGGGCGACGCTGCTCGAAGAAGCGCATTGAGCGCCTGAAGCGCCAGCGTGGGTTGAAGGCTCGCCAACCCCGGCGATGGGTGCCCAGAACGACCGACTCACGGCATCAGTTCGCAGTGGCGGGCAACCTTAGCTATCGTACGCGTGAGGAAGCGCGACAGAGCATCTTCGAGTATATCGAGAGCGTTTACAACCGTGTCCGCCTGCACTCGACACTGAACTATCTCAGTCCTGTCGAATTTGAGCAGGAATATTCTTCAATGAACTTATGTCCACTCTAGCGGGGGCGGCCCACTGGCTCATGTTTATCACACTTCATTATGCACTTCAACCAATGGCTTATTTAAGAGGCCTCGATCCCCCTTCATCCAAGCATCGATAAGATGCTGGCCTTTTGCCGACAAAGTCACTTTGTAGCCAATCATCATCATATTCTTCACAGTTATCTCACTCCATTCGAGCGTTACGAGATCACCTCCGATCAATGGCGCAAATTGCAATACAGCATCTGGCTTTATTAAGTATCGAGGGTCATCCTTCATCTTATGGAGGAACATCATCAAATCTATCGCCTCCTTGTCAAAAGCAAAGCTGAGACTGACGAGTATTTGCTTCCATACATACAAAGAATCTTCTGTAATAGTTCCTCGATGGAAGAGAGCATGACATGTCGGACATAATGCAATCAGGTTGGAAGGGTAGTTACCACCTTCTTGGCTCACTGGCTGTAGGTGATGCAGGTCGATCGCAAGGATAGATCGACAGGTTGGCACACCACACCGGTATCCGGCTTCGGTTAACACCTGACGCCTTATTGATTCAGGGATTGAGACCCGTTTGTTCTTCGACATTGGATAGTCCTATTGATTCGTTTCCAATATACGAGACACTGATGCTGTTCGAAAAGCGCCTATATTTCGTAGATGCTTTACAACATCCAATTTCTTCAATTGGAGGAGTATTATTAAGGAAGATTTTCTGCTGAGTCATCCTCAGCAGTCTTGCTATCTCCAGACACTGAGTCTGGCTCTTCTTCCAAGCTACCCTCACCCGATCGGGCTTCGTAATCCTCCATTACCCATGCTACATACTTCTGTTCATCTTCGTTCAAAGACCTATCGAACGGGAGTCCGTGCCACTTGAGGAAGTAAAAGGACTGAATCATTTCACCAAATGGGGTGTAGCCGTCATTGATGTAAAAATGCCGCCGCAAATCTCTGTCCGTGCAACGGAAGCCCACTGATATTTTGGCACTACCTTTCTTAACATCAAAGAGCCGGAATTCTAATACCCCACCACATTCAGGACACTTGCCCAAGGCTCGCGGAAATAGCAGATGGGCATGTGAATTCACATAAGACGGTTGAGGAATGGACGAGAACAACGCCCGCATCGCCCATGTATATACATGGGATTCAATCGAACCTGAACCATCAAGATTCTCGCTGTCGTTATCCATTAGGGTTGAAAATTTATAAGTGATTGACACTGGCTATCTCTGGCCGAAATCTGGCGTGGGCAACCGTTAGCCTTACTGCTTAGGATCGTCGCTGTCTTCTTTCATCTTCTTTTCTAGCTCCTCAAGCTGTTCAGGTGTCATCCCCAAAACCTTTGGCAACATATTCTGTGAGATTTCCGAGAACTCTTGAGTCGGGAACGACTTCAACACATTCTGCATGGAATCAGCCAGTACATCAGGGAGCACCTCCTCCTTTTGGCGATCTCTTATCTCGGTATATACCGCCCATTCTATTCCACGATCCAGACTCAGGATTTCATAGACGATATCAGAATGACTTCGTTGAGATTTTTTCTCACTGCTATGCAATCCAGAAGTACCGGCTTCCATCTCAGCATCTGAAGAGCCTTCCTGAGATCGCTTCCAGTTCTCGTCCAGAGCTAATGGAGCATATCGAGTGAGCAGCAATTCTACAGCATGAATACTGTAGAATTTCATCATATTAAGGTCAACGACCAACTCCCCATACTCCTTCATTGACAAAGATGCTTGGGCCGGGAAGAGGTCATTGAGAAGAGTTTTGAGCGAGTCCATCTGCTAAACGAAGTTGGTCCGGAGTACAACTCCGGACCAATCTGAGAAGGGCGATTTATGGGGCTTGTGCCTCGTCAAGTAGCTTTAAAAGCTGGGCATGAATCTCTCTTGCTCGCTGCTGTGTTTCTCCCGTCCTAGTTTGAAATTCCCAGCTATCCACAGCTTCTAACGTTTCATTTATGGCATTGCAAAGGAATGCCAATTCGCCCATTGATAGCACAATTGTTACCGTGCTGTCAGCCATGTTCTTTTCTTCCATAGCTTATTTCAGGTTGTTAAAGTAAGTTTTTCCCTGTGTTGGCTTAAAAGCGGTTCCACCATCTGCTGCGTTTGGATTGTAGATGACCACGGTTCCGGTTGAGCCATCCCAATAAGCGGTACGTCCATTCGACAGTCCCTTGGCTTCGGTCGCATTTTTGATTGTGGTTTCAATAAGGCGGCTAAACTGGGGACGGGTTCTGATTCCTTGGAATTCGCCGTTTTGTGTGACGTGTTTGTCGAAAGCATGCCCGCCAGCAATCTCTTCCGACATTAGTTGCGTCCTAAGTCTTGGGGCATTTGCAGCATTCGCTGCCGTTGAACTGCTCCCCCCACCTCCCGAGCTTGCACCACCCGTCGCGGTAGTCGCCGATCCGCCTCCTGAATTCGTGCCGGTTAGGTTGCGCCAGAATCGACTGAGTCCTCGGAAGACCGGACGGACCGACCAGTACCCTTCCGGTGCCACCGAGCCGCCGGCAGGCGATATTGCTCCACCCCCACCATTGTCGTTCTTCTCGCCAACCTGTAGTCCACTCGGGTCCTTCAGGCCTACAGGATTATCATGCGCGTAATGATACGGCGTCCATGCACGGAATTTCTCCCACAACGGATCGACGCTCGCAAATCCCGGCCCCTCCGGGTCATACTGCCGTACGCCCGTATTGTACGTCGTGCTCTCCCTGTCCAGCTCCTTATCAATGAACTTCTTCCGTGTGTCGATGCCTGTCACTGCTACGGTAGCACCAAACGGCTCATAATCCGTCTGATTAATTACCGCACCCGATTCATCCAGCACCACTCGCGTCGAGCCGAGATGATCCGTGATTTTATATTCGCGTGCTCCCGTCGGCTTCGTGATAACCGCACCTACATCGCTCGCGCCGTATGTGATGTACTGGAAGGGGTAGAGATAAACCCTGTTCAACCCCGCGTCACCACACTCCGATTGCAGCGAGTCGAGGTGCTGGCCGTGATATACCGCCAGTTGCGAACCACTGCCACCCAGCAGATAATAACACCAGGCGTAGATTGCACTGTCCGGTGCAGGTACGACGCCGTCCATGTACGGATATAGCCGCTTCTGCTCCCGCTCGCCGCTGGCGGAATATCTGTAACGCCAGTCCTCCCACG
>Ga0206101_1000021_pt1 | contig 98033 bp, 104 predicted proteins | sample 1B0metagenome_FD_148613 | JGI IMG/M metagenome (GOLD analysis project Ga0206101, IMG submission 148613) | Enriched microbial communities from leaf-cutter ant dump, University of Wisconsin, Madison, United States - 1B0 | ecosystem: Environmental > Terrestrial > Nest > Insects nest > Nest dump... | reverse complement strand
GAGCAATGCGGTGCGGATTTCATCGGCCTCTATCTGGACGTGCCCGTTTCCAAACTGTTCCAGCGCGTGGCGCAGCGCCGCGACAATCCGTCCGATGCCTGTGTACGCATCTTGCGCCGCCAGTTGAAAAACGCCGCCGCCAAGCCCACGCCCAAGGCGGGCTGGCACATCATCCGCGCGGACGGCCGTTTGCAAAAAACCGTGTCCACGGCGCTTTACGTCATTCGCACCGGCGACAGCCCGCAGCCGCATAAACCGCCCTACAAACATCCGCACGGACGTAAAAAATTTAAGTAAATCAAAGCCGCGGCAGCTCCGCCGATCACCGCGCACGGATTGACAGAATGCTTTATTTGTCGTAAAAATAAATACTTTTCAAATGCTGTGAAAGAATCCCGAACCGATGGCCCAGACACTCGCACCTGCCGCCGCAAACCTGCCACCCGCCGAAACGGCGGAAGGACGCCTTGTGCAAGCCGTCTTGGCAGAGGATCTTGCCGCCTTCCGCGCCGCCCTTGCCGAAAAGGCGGAGGTGAACGCCTACGGCGGCCGCCCTCTGATCGCCGCCGCCACGGTGAACAACCAGCTGATGATGAAAGAGCTGATGCTGCACGGCGCCGATATTGCACATGCGCAGAACGAAATGAAAAAGGAACGCGATGCGATTCCGCGCAAAAAGCGCTACGACCACTGGGGCGATGTTTCCTACAGCTACAAAAAAGGCGATCGCAAGCGCCATGCCGACCTTGGCACCTATATCAAGCGCCTCGGCGATTACCAAAAAACATTCATTAAAGACGTTGCGCCGGTCGAGACCGTGCAATTGCAATTCCGCACCCTGCAGGAAATCCGGGAGATGAAGGCGGAAATGCTGACCGCGATCCACGGCAGGCCACTGCCCAAACAGCCCCTGCCCGCGCCCGCCGCGTTTCGCGCGCCGATGCAAAAACCCGAAGGGATGTAACCCATGACGCTCGGCGCGGATTTCAACGTAAAAGGCATGACGCAGGATAAACGCGACAATATTTTGATCGCGGCGGTGAAGGCGCGCGACCCTGAAAAGATCGCACGCGTGCTGCAGGACGGCGCCGACCCCAATGCCCGCGACGGCCTGCCGCTGCGTACCGCCGCGGAGAATGACGATTACCTCAGCGCCAAGGCGCTGATGCTGCATCATGCCGATATCGGCTACGCGCTGCTGCGCGCGCAGGCCGAGCACAATGCCATCCCGCGCGAGAGCAAGGGTACCGGTCTTTTGACGGCCATTGTGCCGCAAACGGAGGAAGGCCGCGGCACGGAAATCAAGCTGAACCACCAGATCAACAAACTGACCGCTTTTCAGAAAACCTTTATTTCCAGCACGCTGCCGCAGGAACAACTGCACCTGCTGCGCGAGATGAACACCCGGCTGATCAAGCTTGAAAAACAGGTGCACGATCTGACCGCGCCCAGCCGGATCGAAAAATCCGGCAAGCTGCCCGCACCGCAATCTCTGAGAGCGCCGGGAAAGACGTAGCCCCATGTTCTGGTCGAAAAAAGACGATCCGGTTTCCCGCTTCAAAAGCGCCCTGATGACAGCGGTCAGGCAAGGATCGCTCGACGGCGTCAAACGCGTGATCGACGAAGACCGCGATGTGCCGGGGCCTGTGCTCGGCAAGGCGCTCGACCATGCGGTATCGCAAAACCAGTTGAAAATCGCCGAAGCCCTGCTCGCCCGCGGCGCGAAGGTCAGCGAGATCGGCATCAGCACCGGCCGCCTGATCGTGGCGGAGGAACGCCATGACGCCTTCCGGCTCATGAGCGAGCATGGGCTTGATTTCGCCAGATTTATCGTGGATAACGACGCGGGTTACCGCCTGCGGCTGCGCCTCATGAAAAAACACCTGGAATGCGCGCAACTGCGCGACGAGCTGACCGCGCTGAAATCCGCCCTGATGGATAACGTTCCCGCGCAAAAACCCGCCCCACCCAAAGGCAGCGACGGCCGCCTGGACCTGTAGGATTAATGCATCTTTTCCGCGGCCGCAAAACCGGCAAGGCCCGCAAGGACGGTAGCGGTGGCCGGGTTGTCGGCGATCATTTCTTCCAGCTCGCCACCCATGACCGCCAGCATGCCTTCGAGCGCGGAAGGGGAAGTTTCTTTTTTCTCGACCACGGCGCGGCGGCGGAAATGACGCAGCATGAACATGACGCCGCAGGAAACAACCGTCACCGTCAGGGCCAGCCCCGCCGTGATGAGGGCGGCCAGCGACGGGGTCAGCGCCATGCCGCGCATGAAGAAGTAAAACGACAACAACGCGCACACGCCGGCCGCCGCCACGCCGAAAAACGCGAGCGCGGCCAACAGCACGTCTGATTTACGCACCGACACGGGCGGTTGCCTGCGGTTGACGAAACCGTCCACAACCATTTGCGTCATCAGCGGCACAAAGGGCATCATCGTTTAGCTCCGGCGCAGCAGAAGGTTGGCCAGAAAACCGGCACCGAAGGCCAGCAAGATGCTGTTGCGCGGGTTTTCACGTACTTTATCCTCGAAACGGTGCATGCTTTCCTCGCCTTTTTCGCGCAGGCCGGTCATGCTTTCCTTCAAAAGCTCCTTCACATCTTCGGCCTTGGCCATACCGTCGTATTTCAGATGACGGGTCAGCTGGACGACATTGCTGCGCAGGCTGTCGAGATCTTGCTTGATGTCTTCAAGCTCTTCGTAATCCTTAGCCGCGAAATCACGCGCAAGGTCACGCAAGGTTTCATACGCCTTGCTGTTTTTGACGTCTGCCGCGGTTTTGCCTTTGCGGCGGGTGATGTTATTGTTCGTCGCTTTTTCTGCTTTCATGATCCTCAATCCTTCCTTTCGGGTCTTTCGGGCATTCTTTATTACGTTACGGGCTTTCGCCGTGCTGTCCATGCCTACGGACAGGCGCGGCTTGCCGTTCCGAAAAGAAAAAAGGGAACAGCCGCGCGGCCTGCCGCGTTAGGCGAAAAGCAATCGCATGTAAAATTATCGGCATCCCCAGATCGCGCAGGATTTCACGCGACATAGCCGCATATCTTCGACAAAAGGGCAAAAAACCCCCGAAATCAATATGTTAAATGAAAATTAACTTTCTTGTCGTTTAATAACAATGTACGATTGTTATAGAAACGTCATAGGTGAAGGAGCGAATTTCGCATGTCTAGCCTTTTGAATAGCGCCGCCGTCGGCCGCCAAAGCGGTGAGAACGCAGGAGAAATCCTGAACGCCTACATCGCCACCAAGCCGTTGATGGAGCTGAACCACACGCGCCAGGCCGCGCTGGAAACCAAGCCGAAAGGAACTGCCGTCGGCGATCAGTTCGAACCCTGATCGGTTTCAAGCACGTCTAGCGCGATATAAACGAAGGTCTTTTTAAAGGGGAGAAAGATCGATGGCCGAGGACGCTGCGAGCCCGGTTGTACCGGAATACGAAGTTTTCAAGAACGAGCGCAATGCGCTGGCGTTCTTTTTCTATCGTCACCCGACGCTGGACAACAACCCCGAGGAAGGGCCTTTCTGGTTTACCATTCAAGACGGCCGCATCGTCGCCGGCACCGAAACACATCATGCCGTTTTCGAAGACGTCAGCCCCACCATTCTGGATACCGCCCGCCAGCGCGGCGTAATCATGCTGGTGGAATTTGAAAACCAGCAACCCATGCGCTGCACTCCCTGCTACCTGTCCGACAGCTTCTGACAGCCGCGGGCCATAAAGCCAAAAAGACAAGCCGCCGCGACAAGGCGGTTTCTTTTTTTGGGGCTTAAACTCCCTTAAAATAAAAAGCATTGTCATGCCCGTCCTGCACGGGCATCCGGATACGGCGCGCCCGTTTTTATACAAGATGATGCGCCTTTGGCGCATACGAGCCCTCGCGTCATATGCTCCGCATGTAAACATGTCTGCACACATGGCACTGCTTTATTCCCCTTTTGCCGTTTGACGGATTTTTACGCGAAAAACCTGCGCATTTTCACCGTTTTTTAAACCTTATGTATAATAATAAAGAAACAAAAACGCGGCACTGCCGGCAGCGGCCGGTTTTCAAGATACCGCGCGAATGTAAAAGATGACGGGTGAAACAAGCGGCGGGGGCCTTTATGCTTTTTTTCAAGGAACGCGATATCGCATCGGGCAGCGATTTCAACGCAGCCTTTAATAACAAAGCCACCGATGCCAAGATCGCGCAATTGACCGAGGACATGACACAGGCCTTTTACCGCCGCGAACATGACACCATCGACAGTCTTGCCGCGAAGGGCGCGAAGTTCACACCCGAAATGCTGCAAGTCTCCGTCGCGTTCCGCGACCACCATCTTGCCGAAAGATGTCTGCAGGCGGGCGTGCGGCCGAACGAAGACATGGTGAAACGCGCCGCCGCGCAGAACGATGCACCGATGGCGGATATGCTGATCCGCAAGATCGATCCGACACCGGAACTGAAAGCGCATATCGAACATTTCACATCCGAAACGATACAAAAAACATGCGCGCCCTACATGGCGCATCTGGGCGCAACGCCGATGCCGATCGCCGCGCCCGCATACGAACGTGACGCGCCACGCCGCTGAGCGCGCGCGGATGCGATGACATTCTGATCTTTCCCGAATAACGCCACGCCAGATGTTGCGCGGAATTCCTGCGCGGCACACAAAATTTTGATGACAAGCGAATCGGTTTGTCGTACAGTGTGCCTAGGGTTTTTATTCAGGGGAGCATCTGCATGGATCTCATCAGACTTAATGTCCTACCCTCGGGCTTCGGCGCCGACCATATTGCAAAACTGGTCATTGCCAGCCCCGCCACCCGCCTCGTTAAAAGTTATGCAACCTCCCCGTGGGAGGTTTTTTTGTGCCCCGAACAGGCGCAGCGTTTTTCCATCCACTACCATCCTGAACGCACTTACACGAAGGGGAGAAAATAGCCTATGGGGAAAAAATCCAAAGTCGCCGCTTATCAGCAAACCAACCGCGGCCCGAAGGGCGGCTCGAAAGGGGATGATAGCGTGCGCCACCTCTTCGGCAGCAACGACTGGGATCCGCTGGACGGCTATCACGGCCATCGCGACCAGAAATACGTGAAGAACGTGCGCCCCCGCTCCGAAGGGCAGCAGCGATTGATGGAAGCGATCGACAAGCACAATCTTGTTTTCGCCATCGGCCCCGCGGGCACGGGCAAGACCTATCTTGCCATCAATGCCGCCGTCGAAGCCTTCACGCAAGGCAAGGTGGAGCGCATCATCCTGTCCCGTCCCGCGATCGAGGCGGGGGAAAAGATCGGCTATCTGCCCGGCGATCTGGAAGATAAAATGGCTCCGTATCTGCGCCCGCTTTACGACGCGCTGAACGACCGCATGGGGTTGAAACGCCTGAAACAATGCCTGGACAGCGGCGAGATTGAAATCGCCCCCGTCGGCTACATGCGCGGGCGGACGCTGAACAACGCTTTCGTCGTGATCGACGAGGCGCAGAACTGCACCTACAGCCAGATCAAGATGATCGTCAGCCGCCTCGGCTGGAACGCCACCATGGTCATCACGGGCGACCCCGACCAGTCCGACCTGCTCGACGGCATTTCCGGCCTGAAGGATATGGCCGCGAAACTGAAAACGGTCGAAGGCATCGCGGTGGAATCTTTACGCGAAACGGATATCGTGCGCCATCCGCTGGTCGCCAAGATGCTGGAAGTCATTTAAACGTTCCTGTAACCGTTCCTATCCTGTTCACACACATACTTGTACTTGACTGCACCTTGAGACTTGAAGCCCGGCCTTTAAAAAGCCGGGCTTTTTTTCCGCCCGTTTCGGCGTTAAACTGGACGACGGGAGAATTGCACATGACACACGATATTTTAAAACCACGCGACGGCGTGGAAATCGCCTTTCACCGCCACGCCGGCGCCTCCAAGACACTGCCGGGCGTCATGTTCTGCGGCGGCTTCCGCTCCGACATGGACGGCAGCAAGGCGACGTATCTGGAAGAGCGCTGCAAGGCGCGGCACCAATCCTATGTGCGGTTCGATTACACCGGCCACGGCAAATCGAACGGCGTGTTCGAGGAAGGTAACATTGGCACATGGCTGGCCGATGCGCTGGCCGTTTTCGACATGCTGACACAAGGGCCGCAGATCGTCGTCGGTTCTTCCATGGGCGGCTGGATTTCCCTGCTGCTGGCCGTCGCGCGGCCCAAGCGCATGGCGGGACTGATCGGCCTTGCCCCCGCACCTGACTTCACGGAGGATATTTTCAACAAGGAATTCGGCGAGGAAGAACGCCGTCACCTGCTGACGTCCGGCATGGTGTACCTGCCCAACGACTATGACGAACCCTATCCGCTGACCAAGCAATTATTCGATGACGGCAAAAAGCATTTGATGCTGCACGACCGCATCCATATCACCTGCCCCGTGCGGCTGATCCACGGCAAGCAGGATACCGCCGTGCCCTGGCAAAAAAGCGAGGATATCCTGCGCCAGCTGACATCCGAAGACGCGAAAATCATCTGGGTGGAGGACGGCGACCACCGGCTTTCGACCCCGCCCGATCTGGAACTGATCGACAAAACGGTGCAGGAACTGAGCCTGCTCAATCAGGCGCAGCGCGTCTCGGACGTTTGACGGAGCTTAAAAATCAGGGCCCCGAAATCAGGCCCCGAAATCAGAAATGACGCGGTTTCAGGCGCAGGGGTTTGCCGACCGATATTTCCTTTTGCAACACGGGTGCATGCGCCAGCGCTGCGGCCAGCATGTCTTTTTCACGCAAGGCCGTCTCGGCGGCACGGCGGCGGTTTTCATGCGCCCCTTGGAATGCGTCCTGGATTTTATCGTAAAGCACCTGATATTCCTGATGCCCCATGCCGATCTGGGCGCAGATCATATCCTCCGCCGTTTCACCCTGTTTGCTTTTGACAGACATATCGGCACCCGCTGCCAGCAATACCTTGACCGTGCCTTCGCGGCCGAGGCGGCTGGCCCAGTGCAGCGCCGTATAGCCGTCAAAGGTTTCAGCATGGTCGATCTCGGCCTTTTCGCGCACCAGCCGTTCCACCGTTTGCGCCCAGCCGTTCATGGCGGCCTGTATCAACGGCGTTTCGTCATCGTTGATTTTGGCGTTGATATCAGCCCCGGCTTCGATCAGCGCCGCCACGACCGCCACATGGCCGCCGCCCGCCGCCGCGTGCAAACCCGTATCCTCCACCGTTTCGACGCCGTTGTTAAAAAAGATCACGGCATTGACATCCGCCTGCGCGGCCAGCATGCGTCGGACGCCCGCAAGATCGCCGATCTCGGCATAACGCACCAGCGCACGCTCGGGATCCGTTTCCTCCAGCCGGTCGAAAGGTTTTTTCGCCGTCCCGCCCGCTTTTGCATGAAACGCTTTTTTCATGACGCTCCCGGGCCCGCTTTTTTGATCTGCAACGGCGGGCGCACGTTGATGCGCTGGTCGGTTTGCACGCTTTTTTGGCAATCGCGCCCTTCGGCGGCATTGAAAAGCCGCAAGATCTCGGCCGCACTGCCCGTTTCCGTCCCGCCTGCGATCATCTCCAGCGGCGTCTTGCCGTCGGCGGATTTCACGTCACGCGCCGCGCCCGCCTGCAGCAATATGTCGACCGCCTGGATATTGCCCGTTTTCACCGCAAGATGCAGCGCCGTCTGCCCGCGCAGGTCGGGTGCGTCCGGCGGCGGCGCATGGGCAACCATGAGCCGCAGCGCCTCCATACGGTTCTCCGTCACGGCCAGATGCAGGGCGGTTGTTTTACGGCGGCGGCCATAGCTGTCCTTGACAAGCCCCGGCAAGAGGCGCGCAGGGCTGGCGCCTGCTTTCATCAGCGTCGCAATTTTATCCGTTCGGTTCAGGCTGACGGCATCGTGCAAGGCGCGGTCGCGGGTATGCTGCGCCTTTTTCACGCGGCGCGGCGAAACGGGCGATTGCTTTTTATTGCGGACGCTTTGGAAATCCTGGCGCATGGCCTTCATCACTCTTGCAGATAATATCTTGGATTAGAGACATGAGTCTAGGCGCGCATTACGTAAATGTAAAGGCGTTTTTTAGGATAAAAATCAGCAAGATATCAATCGGGCGATTTGTAATTGAACCCGTCGCCGCCACGCCCGCCGCGAATGGCGAAAATAAGACGATAGATCAGATACAGTACCACCGGCGGCACCAGCAGCACCAGATAGGCAGGCTTGTCCGCCCATTTGTCCCAGCTTTCAAAAACGCCGCGCAGGAATTCGCGCCCTGCCGGATAGCTTTCCTTGTCAATCGCCTGCCACCAGATCTTCAGGCTACGAAATTCCACCTTGTTTTTTACGAAAAAACCGTTGATCAGGTCGTAAAAAAACGTGATGGCCGGAAAGATCAGCAAGAACTTACTAAATCCACGCAAAAACATCATGACTGTTTTCCTTTATTGCTCGTCGTCATCCGTGACACCGGCGCCGATCACGTCCGCCCAGGACATCGGGATTTTCGTTTTGTCCTCTTGCGTTTCCGCCGGCACGGACGGGAGCGGGGCTTGCGGCGGCGGTTGCACAGGCGGCTCTTCCCGTGACGGCGACGACGTTTCAAGCGGCGTCGCCGGCGCGGGCGGCGCCTGCTGCGGTGCTGCGGCGGGCGCGGCGCCGATGACATCCATCCAGCTGAGCGGCGCATCCAGCTTGGCACCCGCCGCCGCCTTCACATGGGAATCCGTTGCCGCCTCCGTTTCCGCCGACGTTTGCGCGGCCACGCCCGCTTCGGGGCCCAGCACATCCGCCCAGGAAACGGGTTTCTTCTGCTCCACCACCGGCGGATCGCGGCGCAACGGCGCGACGGGCGTTTCATCGGCATCGCCGCCGATCACTTCCGCCCAGTTCAGCGGGCCCTTGCCGACCTTGGCCACGGCGGCGGCGGCGGCTTTTTCCGCCACAGGATCCAGCGCGCGCGCCGCGGCGGGCTCGGGCGCATCGCCTTCTTCCTCGCCCGGAGCCACGTCTTCGGGCCTGATCGTTTCATGCGCTTCGGCAACGGCGGCAACGCCCGCGATGCCGCTGCCGATCAGATCGGCTTTCGCCTCGCGGCCGAGCTTGAAGCCTTCGGCCATGGCGTCGATATCGCGGTTGCCGATCGTGGGTTCCGCCTCCGCGTCCCATTTCGGGTTACGGAACCGGCGCAGGATGCCGTCGACGAGGCGCAGGTTCTCCAAAGCCTCCTCCGCCGGCGGCGGAATGGGCAGGAAGCGATGCACGCGCATGGCCTTCGCATGGCCGATATCGGAGTTATAGACCTGAATTTCCTGCACGCTCTTGCCAAAGGCGCAAATGGCGCGGCCCTCGGTAAAGCCGCGCAGGCCGTCATAGCTCGCGCGTGCGCGCACCTGCACGCTGGCATTTTGCGAATCCATATAGTTCTTGCCGCTGCTGCCCTGCGGGCCGCCGCGCTGGAAGCCGGAAACCTCGGTCACGATCGCCTGGCCGACGGTTTTTTCGAAAAAGTCCTTCGTCTGCGTCGGGTCTTCGAGCTTGCCGAAGAGCTTGATGTTACAGTTCGCCGTAATGGAGCGCGCCTCTTCCTTCACGCGTTTTTCCAGCGCGGGCAAATCCTGGCCCGCGAAGACAAGGCTGAAACCAAGGGAACGCGCCTGCGCCGCCATGACCGCCATACCTTGCGAGGTATAGTAACCGACCTCGTCGAAGATCGCGATAAAGGGCGTTGCGGAGTTGGTGGGCTTGTTTTCGATCGCGGTTGCGGTATCGCCTTCGACGGAGTTGCCGAGCGTCGCCCCCATCATCCCTTTCAGAGTGGAGGCGATGATTTTACCAAGGTTCGCCGTCTCATCGCTGGATTTTTCCAGCGCGGGAATGAGCACCACCAGAATGCGGCGGTTCAGCACGACGTCCATCATGTCGACGTCGGCGGCCTGCGTGTCGAAGATGAAACCGTAGTCGTCGCCCAGCGACTGCATGGAGCGGGTGAACTGCATCGAAAGATAGCCGTGCTGCTGGCGCGGAACGGAGGTATCGACCATCCCCGCATCGGGCGCCTGCGGCTTTTCGTCGCCGTTGTCGTCGAAAACGTTGTCGACATAGCCCGGCAATTCGTTGAGATAGCCCTGCACCGGCGCGCGGATATGCTCCGGCACGGATTGGTCGCGGGAAAGCTTAATGACCGCCTTGAAGGTCAGGAACTGGCGAATCACGCCGATCGACAGCGGAATGTTCTGCGTTTCGCGCTTGTACACCAGGCAGGGCATGAGAGCGGAAACAAGCGCGACGGCGCGTTCTTTCCACATCGCGTTGTCGCCTTCGGAATCCGGCATCAGGCTGACCAGCATGTTGGTGAGATAGGAGGCGGAGCCGGAGGAGAACGGGTTCAGCGTGTTGGACGGCACCCGTGCGCCCATGGCGCTGTTCCCCGTCATATAGTTCATGATCAAAAGATCGTCGTCGCGGCCGAAGCGGCGCGCCATGGCCGAGAGCGTCGACCACAAATCCGTATCCGCCTTGCCGTCGATGTAAATGAAGCCCGACGACCAGCACAGCGCATTGCAGGCATAGGATTTCAGGCCGAAGGTTTTACCCGAACCCGTCGTCCCGAGATACAGGCAGTGCGTCCGCGCATCGGAGTTGGTGAACCAGATTTCCTCGCCGGTATCGCCGTCGTTGCCGAGATAGAGAATGCCGTCCGCCATGCCCAGCGACCCGTCGGGGCGCTTATAGCCCGGATCCTTGCGCCGCGACGATTTGGGCAGCTTGAAGGGCAATTGCACCGGTCGCGTCATCAGCCACCAGAAGTACATCACCCCGGTGAAAAAGATCAGGTCGGAAAACATGCGGATCATCGGGTCGATCCAGATGGCGATGGAAGCCAGCAGGTACACCATGACAGCGGTCGACGGCTCTTTCGCCGTCGCGGCCATGCGCACGGTCCAGGGCCGCGCGTCCCGGAGGATATCCTCGTGTTTATACTCGTACTTTGACTTCAGTGCCACGGTCTATGTTCCCCCTCTCTCCGGCGCCCGTCACTCGCCGAAGAAATCGTCTGCCGGCACGGGCGTGCCCTGCTGCACGCGCGTCATGCCGGGGTCCTTCAACACAAGGCCGACGAGTTTCGGCCCGAAGAACATCACCGTCAGCCACAAAACGAAGGCAATCGCAAACAGCCACAGCGCCAGCTTGAACACGAAGCGCAAAAAGCGCCGGAAGAAGCCTTTCTTCGGCGGCACCGCGGTAGCGGCAGCGTCCGCCGAGGCGGTGCCCGCGGGCGACAGCATGGCCGTCATCAGCGCCTGCAGCGCGTCGGTCGCGCCTTCCCTGTCCGCGAAGGCGGCGATATTCTCCGTTTGCTCCCCCGTGCGCATGACGACGTGGAAGGCGCCAGACTCTTCCTTCATCTCGAACGTCGCCGTGGAAATGCTTTTCATGTCTGCGCGCCAGACTTTGGGCGGCTCCGCCCCCATGAAGGAGGCGATCATCGCCCCGTCCACGATCCGCGCTTCTGCCGCCGTTTTCTTTGCCGCTGTCATATTCTTCGTCCTTTATCCTATTTCTTCCAGTAAGACGCCTTGCCGGCTTTTTTATCGAGTTCGGGAATGGCGCGCTGCGCGCCGCTCTTCATATAGGTTTCAAAACCGCTGATCACCTCGTCAAAGCGCGGCGTCGGGATGCGCTGGCCGGCGATCAGCTCGTTGGTGTAATGCACCATCGCCCCCGCCGCTTCTGCGTGATAGGACTTGCGGCCGAGGTTGTTGAGCGGATACCACAGCGTGCGGTCGTGGCCGCGCAGCCAGACGAATTGCGCCGGTGCCAAAACCCCGCCTTCCTCGCGCGCGCGCTGCAGGCAACGCAGCAGCGCCGTCGTTTCATAAGCATGCTGCCCGGCGAATTTTTCCAGCGCGCCGCCGACTTTCGGATCCTTGATCACCTTGCGGATTTCCGAAACCAGTTTCGCATCGGGCGCAAAGCCTTTTTCCGGCGACCAGGCGCGCGCCAGGGCGTTCAGTAACTCGTCGCTCTGTCCGCGCTTGCGCACGTGCTTCAAGGCGCAGGCGGCGAAAATCCCCTGCATATGGATCGGCATCTTACGCGCGCCCTGCCAGCGCTTTCCAAGCTGCTTGATCAGCGCCTGATCGGCACGGCCCACATCGATCTTGCTGCCGACCATGGGCACTTCGTTATAGGCCAGCCATTCCTCAGGCGTCAGCGCCTCCGCGAACAACGGCAGCTGCGCGGGCACGGGCGCGCCCGGCGCGCGATAGGGCAGCTTGCGCGGATCGAATTTCAAAAACGGCGCGATCGTCGGAAAAGATTTCGCCTGTTCGCGCATCAGGTCTTCCAGGCGCATGCGGCGGCGGTAATAGGTGCCGGGGCCCTTCCAGAAAACAATGACGGCCATCAGGCCCATGAGACCGATAAAGACCAGCTTCAACCCGTTTTGCGTGATGATGGTGGAAGTTTTGATCAACCTCTTCATATCCTCGACATGCGCACGGCGGAAGGCATCATTCCATTGCTCCAGCGTGAAACGACCATCTACATCCGGCACACTCACTTTCTGATCCGGACTATAGATCAACTGCACCAGATGCATCTCGCCGATGCGCACCCAGCGCACGAGATTGGTCAGCTCCTCGGAGAAGAAATACCAGATGACCCAGGCAAGGCCGCCCACGATGAACACGACCAGAAAGGTCATGATAAAATCTTCATGTGGACTTTTTTGCTGAGACACGTAATTGCTCCGCCTGACGAAAACCTAGAAAAGTACCCCAATCCCTATCTTAGGCCGTAAAGCGGAAAAAGCCTATCGTTTTCAACACGTTTGGCGAACGCTTTTCGACCGGATTCCAGATTACATGATTTTGGTTGAAAAAAATTAAACGCCTCTTATAAATTAAGGGGCTTTTGGCGCAGGATTCTGTCTATCGCAGATTTTATCCCCGCGCGCGTTATATTCTGGAAATAAACCCCCTATTTCCACCCTCTCGGAACATCTTGTTCCATAATGCCGGCGTAGCACAGCGGTAGTGCAGCGGTTTTGTAAACCGAAGGTCGGGAGTTCAATCCTCTCCGCCGGCACCATTTTTAAAGTTATCAGCGTTATCTGCGCTCCTGCCCGTTCAAGCCTGCCTTGACGGCCCAGATAAAGCGTTCCGTCACCATGCCGTATGCCGTTTATCGGCGGATGGGCGTTTCCACAACAGCAAGGCCGCCATCACGGCGATAGAAGCGCCAGAACAACAGAATTTTCGCCATCACCTCAATACGCGACCGTAAAGCGGCGCTTGATATGTTTCGGGTTTTCCAGCTCATCGACCATGGCGATGGCATAGTCGGCATAGCTGATACGGCTGACGCCTTTGTCATCGACCACCAATTGGTCTGTGCCGGTGCGGTAACCGCCAAGGCGCGGGCCCTCCTCGATCAGAGCGGGGGGCGAGAGGAACGTCCAGTCAATCTCGTTTTCCCGGCGCAATGCCTCAAGGAAAGCGATGCCGCCGATAGCAAAAGGTTTCCATTCTTCAGGAAACTCTGGCGTATCAAACAGCTTCACGCCGGGGGCAACCTCAAGGCTGGCGGCACCCCCCGTAACGAGCAAGCGGGACACGCCTGCTTTTTTGACCGCAGCAAGGATGGTCGCGGCAGGCACATCAAAATGCAGCGCGCTGATGACGGCATCGGCGCCCGTGGCCAGCGCGGCCAGCGTATCCGCGCCGGATACGTCCCCCGCCACGGCGTTGACGCCTTGCGCTGCCGGAATGCGTTCAGGCTTGCGGGCAACGCCCGTCACCTGATGCCCACGTGCGGCCAGCTCTTTGGTGATTTCCGATCCGATATGGCCGCTGGCCCCCAGAACGACGACTTGCATGATTCATCCCTTCTTTCATTAATCACGGGCCGCATGACAGTAACCGCCGAAACGTTTCAGAGGCGACCCGTCGGGCAAAACAGGCGGCAGCGACCCACCGCGGGATTTGAGGTCATCCGCCGCATAGACACTCTTGCCGCCCGGTTGCCGCGTGAGCAGATCACGGGCGCTCCTCTTCCGCGGGATTCGCCGTGATATCAAGCGTGACGGCAATATCGCGGCTCACCCATTCGGCGGGCGCGTCGGATTTTTTCCCGATATCGAAATCAAGGCGGTTGATGCGCAGTGTGCCTTGCGCCTTCACAGGCGCCTGTTCCGGATCGCTGAGCGTAAAATCGAACGTCACGGGCTTTGTGATGCCGCGAATGGTCAGGTCGCCCGTCACATCGTAAACCCCGTTTTCCCCGGCCGCAATGCCGGCGCTGACAAAATGCGCCTCCGCATGGTTTTTGACGTCGAACCAGTCCGCTTGCGGCAAAGTGCCGTCATACATGCTGTTGCCGGTTTTGGCACTGGCGGGGTTGAAGACGGCGGTCAGTTTGCTTGCTTCCAGATCGGCAGGGTCGAAAGTGATGACGGCTTTCCATTCGCCGAAACTGCCCGTGAAAACATTGCCCGCATGGGTGCCGCTAAATGAGACTTTGCTGCTTTGGTAATCGACAACGTAGTCTTTCGCCTGCGTCTGCGCCGCGCATAAAAACACGGAAAGGCCTGCAGCATACAAGGCGCTCTTAAGGGTTCTTTTCTTCATGGCTGTTGCTCCGGTTCTTTGTTCACGGCCGTCTTGCGGCATCCGCATGCGGGCAGCATGCGCGGCAGCAGGTTTTCCTTTTCAAAGACGGCATGCTTTGCCACGGCCGCGACATGCCCGATGATGCACAAGCCGAAGAACCACGCCAGAATCCAGTGCGCAGTCCGGCCGGCGGCGTTCACGCCCTCGTTTCCGGCAATGCCGGGGATATGCGGCCATTCGAACCAGCCGAAGACGATTGTGGGCAGCCCGTAAACGCTGGAAGACACCATCACCCAGCCGCTGACGGGCACGGCGATCATGCAGAAATAAAGCGCGATATGCCCGGCTTTGGCGGCAACGGCCTCCGGCCCCTTGATCGAAGCCGGCAAGGCCGGCGGCTTGTGAAACAGGCGCCAGCCAAGACGCGCGACAAAGGCGACGATCAACAAGACGCCCAGCGATTTATGCCATTGGTACATGTTGAATTTCAGGCTCTGTTCCATCGGCACGTACTCCATGGACAGGCCGCTGCCCAGCATCAGTAAAAAGGCCACCGCCATAACCCAATGCAGGATGACGGCAACGGTATCGTAGCGTTTTTTTTCTTCGTCGCGGGTCATGGCATATGCTGCTTACTTCCGGGCGAACTCGGCTTCGATGATGATTTCCACCTTGTCGCCGATCGCCGGCACATAGGTGTCCATCCCCCAATCGGAGCGGTCCAGGCTGCCCGTGGCGGAAAAACCCAACGTCGGTTTCTGGCTGAACGGCTGCTGCACATAGGCGCCGTTGAAAACGGCATCCAGCACCACAGGTTTGGTCACGCCCAGCAAGGTCAGATCGCCATGGATTTTGCCGGTGTTCTCGCCCGTTTTTTCGATCTTGGTGGAAGCGAAGGTGATTTGCGGGAATTTTCCGGCATTGAACCATTTCTCTTCCGTGATCAGGTTTTTGTTGAAATCCTTTTCCGCCGTGGCGGCATAGTCGGTTTCCAGCGAAGCCGGATCAATGGCGGCCTTCACGCTGCTTTTGGTGACATCCTTCGGATCGAAGGTAATATCCGCATCGAAGGATTTGAAACGCGCCGTATAGTTCGACAGGCCCGCATGCTTGACCCGCCAGATCAGGCTGGCGTGCGTTTTATCCAGACTGTAAACGCCGGCGGGCATCTGGTCGTAAGGCGTGAATTCCTGTGCCCGTGCAGGGGTGGAGAAAGAAATCGCGGCGACAGCCAATGCCAATGCGGTCTTTTTCATGCGAATGCTCCTTATCTTTGATCTTTTGTTAAAATGAGCCGAATACCTTGAAGCGGATTTCATCGTCGATGAAGGTTTTCTCAGGGAAAGGTTGCTCGTTGGAGCCGAAGGGCATCTGCGCGCGCAGTTTCCAACCGGCGGGGATGTTCCATGTGCCGGCGACATCGGCATCGATCAGCGGGTTATAATGCTGCAGGCTGGCGCCGATATTGGCATTGGCCAGCGCCGACCAGACCGCGAATTGCGCCATGCCGCCCGATTGCTCCGACCAGGCGGGAAAATTGTCGGCATAGAGAGCGAATTGTTCCTGCAGGTTTTTGACGACATCCTGATCTTCATAGAACAGGATCGTGCCGGCGCCGGCGGCAAAACTGTCGAGCTTGGCTTCGGTCCGGGCAAAAGCATCGGCGGGGACGATCTTGCGCAGCGCGTCTTTGGCGATATTCCAGAGCTTGTCGCTTTCTGCGCCGAACAGGATCACCGCACGGGAGCTTTGCGAGTTGAAGGCAGACGGCGCATGGCGGACGGCTTCCTTGATCAGGGACTCGATCTCGCCTTTGGCAAGGGGCGGATTTTTGCCCAGACTGTATTGGGTGCGACGCTTTTTGATGTTTTCGATCAGGGGATTACTCATATGCCGTGACTCCGCTATATGCTTTTATTAGGTAAGTAAGTATATAATAGGAAGCACGGATTTTCACAAGAAGGCACACGCATGTCCAAAACGCACACCGATGATACCAAGAAAAAGCCCTCCCTTCCCTGCTGCGCCGGCATCCGCGAGGTGCTGAGCATGATCGGCGACAAATGGAGCGTGCTGATTATCGTCCTTTTAAAGGACAGCCCGCTACGCTTCAGCGAGCTGGGCCGCTATGTTGACGGAATCTCCCAGCGCATGCTGACGCGCACCCTGCGCGGGCTGGAGCGTGACGGACTGCTGATCCGGACCGTCAAAAAAACCGTGCCGCCCAGCGTGTATTACGCGCTGACGCCGATGGGCAGAACCTTGTTGCCCCATTTGGAAGGGCTGACCGATTGGGCCCGCAAACGTCATCCGGACATCCGGAAGGCGCAAGCCGCTTACGACAAGAAACAAAAAACGGCACAAGAAAAATAAACCTGCAAAAAACCGCTTGCACGGCGGGACAGGGACGGAAAATGACCTCCCGCCCCGTTTTGTACTTGTTCCGAACCGGAAAAATACCGGCCTTCGTCTTCCTTTGCTCATACCCGCCCCGGCGGCCTTAATGTTTTCTTAAGATATTGACATATTTGGCATTATTCATTGACTCCCTTCCGGCGGCGCGCCTATAATTTATATGAAAATAATTAAGCTTTAAGGTGCGGCGTGACGCCAGATGTGACACAGCAAACGGATACAGCCTTGCAAGCGGCCTTTGACGCCGCCGCCGCGCCACGCCGAAAAAAGCCGTCGGTTTTGCGCCGGATCCGTAAAGGTGCCGCGGCAGTCTTGCTGGCGGGCACGGCGCTTTCCACCGTTTTGCAATTCACGCCCTGCCTTGTCGCCACGCCCGCAGATGATTATCTGGCGCAGAAAGGTTTCTCCACCGCGACGCTCGACGCCTTTCAGGCAAAAGACATTCATATCTACGACCGCGACAACCCGCTGGTGCCTTTTCATATGGCGGGACACCGCGTACGCACGCTCTGGTCGCAGGAAAACGAAAGCCTTTTCGACAAAGTGCTGGGCGCACCGATTATTCTCGGTTTCGGGTTTCATCACGGCATGAAGATCGGGCATCAGGACAGCAAGCTGGCGGCCTATTCCTTCAGCACCGAAGAAGCCGACGCCGCCGTGCGCAGCGTTTTCGTCTGGCCGTCCGACGATGCCGTAACGCCCGAAGAATGGCTGGCGGAAATGACCGGCCTTAAAGCGGAGCGGCTGGATTTCGGCAAGCACAGCCACGACGACATGCAGCGCATCCTGATCGAAACGGGGTTGCTGCATGAAATGCGCCACGGCGATCAGATCAAAAGCGACAACCGCACGCTGAAAGAAAGCGACGCCGACGCCTATTCCCTGCATGCCGCCGCGCTGGGTTCTTCCGCGCCCTCGTTGCGGGCCGAAGCGCGTGCGTTCATCACGGCCGCGCGCGCCGTTGCCGCCGTGACGGGCGGGGATGGCAGCCATGCCTCCGCCCTCGCCCTGCAACGCGGGATGGAAAACGATTTCATGCGCCGCGATCGCTTGCACGATTTCACCTTGCAAATGCGCGCGCATGAAGATGGCACTGCCTTTATCAGCGCACATTATCTGCTGCGCGGCGTGCTGCTGGATAACATCCACGCCGTGCCGGCCGATATGGATCTCGACAGCGCCTTTTACCATGCGGCCTCCGCCCTTCTGGATGCGGGCGCCGCGCAGCGGGATAACGAAAAAGACGCCATTTCCATTTATGTGCACGCCATGGATTATCTGGATTCCCTTTCCGGCGGCAAGCTGATCGACCGCCGCCTTGATCACCGCCTCATCGAGGTCGGCAGGCATATCCCACCGCCCGAAGACGCGCCGGAAACCGCCCCCGACCTTTCCCGTGACAACGACGATGCCCGCCGCCCGCCGCGCCAAACAACCGGCCCGCACAAAATACCCGACGTCTCCGTATAGAACTGCGCGCAAAAATATGCTGCAATGACGCAGGTAAATGCCCTTTCGAAAGCCGGAGACTCTTATGCCGCAGATCAAACCCATCTCCAGCCCCGCCAATCCGGTGGTGAAGCAGTTGAAAAGCCTTGCGGTCAAAAAATACCGGGACGAGGCGGGGGTATTCTTGGTCGAAGGCCTGCGGCATGTGGAAGATATGCTGGCGGCAGGCTGGACACCGGCCGCGCTGGCCCTGACCGCGCCGGAGATTGCGGAGAACGAGGGGCTGATCCATACCGCCACCGCCCTGCAGGCGGAGATTTACGATATGCCCGCCGCCTTGCTCAGCCGCATCACGGGGCGCGACAATACGCAGCCCGTCATCGGCGTTTTCAAGCAGGACTGGCACGGCCTGCAGACCGTTTCCGACAGCGGCGCGGCGCTGTGGCTGCTGCTGGAAGACATTCGCGATCCCGGCAATCTCGGCACCGTCATCCGCACCGCCGATGCTGTGGGCGCGGCGGGCATTATTCTGGCGGGCCAGACCTGCGATGCCTTCTCCCCCGAAGCGGTACGGGCGAGCATGGGCTCGATCGCGCGCGTGAAACTGATCCGCGCGACGATCAACGATGTCGACGGCTGGCGGCGGGGCTGGCCGGGGCGCATCGTCGGCACGCATTTGCGCGCCGATACCGATTACCGCGCCGCCGATTATGCCCTGCCGCTTATCCTTGCCATGGGCAGCGAACAATCGGGCATGAGCGACGCGTTGACGGATATGTGCCACAACCTGGTCAAAATCCCCATGCCGGGGGGCACTGAATCGCTCAATCTGGCGGTCTCCACGGGTATTATGCTGTACGAAATCAGCCGGGGCCGGATTTGACCCCTGCCGATCCCCCCTTTCCTTTCCCGTACAAGAGGGTATAAAGGGGCATGACACGCACGCTTCGCCAGATATGCAGCCTTTTGATGCTGCTTGCGCTTTTGACGGCATCGGCCCTGCCCGCAGGGTACATGCCGAATCTGTCACGCGCGCAAGCGGGCGATGCGGAAATGGCGCCCATCGTGCTGTGCACGGCGACGGGGTACCAGACCGTCTTCGTGCCGAAAGATCAGGCGCCCGCCCGGGACGAAGCGCCGGTGGAGGATGCGCACCGGACGCATCAGCCCTGCCCCTATGCACCCGCCAATGCCGCGGCGGATGTGCCCAAACTGCCCGCCGTCAAAGCGCCTTTCGCCTATCAGGCGGTCAAAATCATCTATGCCGCCGCGCAGAATCTGCGCGCGAAACTGCCGCAAAAACATACCCGCGCCCAGGCACCGCCGCGCATCTGAAACGACATTCCCTTTTTCCCGTTTCAGTGACAAGGATATATCTAATCATGACATCCAAAAACGTTCCTGTTGTCGGCAACGACAACAAACAGGCCTGTGCCGGCGATTGCGCCTGCCCGGCCAACGACAATACGGCCCGCGAGGCGGCAGAGATCGCAAAGCCCCGGCAAAAGCGCGGTTTCCTGCGCCGCATCTTTAGCAAATCCGCGCTGTGCACCTGTTCGGGCGCGGGCGGTTTCCTGATCGGCCATGCGGGCTGCGTGATCACGCCGCTGGTGCTGGCGGCGGCCGGCGCGACCACGGCGACGGCCGGCGTTTCGCTGCTGGCGCTCGGCTTCGGCGCGGCCGCGACGGCGGGCGGTCTTTATGCCTGGCATCGACTGCGCGGAAAACAGGCCGGCGTTTTTGAAAAACGTCTGGTTATCGGCTCCGCCCTTTCGGGGCTGCTGGTTTCGGGCGCGATGATGCATTTCGGCGGCCACGATCATGGCGGCGATCACACGCATCCGCAGTCCGCGCCCGTGGAGCAATCCGCGCCGCATCACCACCATCGCCAACACAGCCATCATGGGCAGGAGGAAGCGAAACTCTCCCCTGCCGCCGCCGCATGGTTTGCGGCGCTGGACAGCACCCGCCGGCGCGAGGCGACGGAAATGGCGCGGCAGCTGGACATGCCGCTCGCCACCTATCTGAGCGGCATGTGCATCACCCCGCGCGCCCCGAAAAAAAACGCCGTCTCTGCGCCCGGCTCATAACGGATACGGCATTACCCGCCCGATCCATTTTCCGGCCCTGTATGCGACGGGCGGTTTTGCCGCACAAGCGAAAGGGGCGCTTTGTTGCCAAAGCGCCCCTTTCCACATCTTTTGCGATCTGCCGCTTACTTCTTCGGCTGCGCTGCTTTCTTTTCTGCTTCCGTCATCGGGCAAGCCAGTACCAGCAGGTATTTGTCGCCCACTTCCAGCAATGCTTCCGAAAGGCCCTTGCTGGAAACGATGCCTTGCTTGCTGGCGGCGGTATCCACGAACGTCAGGCTCATGATATGCGTGGCATGGCGCACATCCAGCGGCAGTTTCATGCCGTAGGCGGCAAGCGGCATCTGCGTCATATCCGTATGCTTTTCAATAAATTCGATCTGGCGCGTATCGGGAATTTGCAGCGTCATGACGTCTTTGTAACGCGGCACCTCCGTCGTCATGCAGGCCTGGCTGGAGGCCGGCAGGAGGGTTTTGAATTTTTCCCAGTCATGCGTGTTGATCGCGCTGATATAGGTATTGATAAAAGCCTGTTCCTTTTCCCCGATCGTCACGGGATAGGCCTCGTCGCCAAAGTTCTGGGCGACGGCATTGCCGGCCGTTGCCACGCCGATAAGAAGACTGATGGCTGCCACGGGCAGGCCGATGCGTTTAAAAAGCGTCATGTTTCCCCCATAAAATAAAAAACCTATGCCTCGAGCATAAATCCGCAACGCCAACAATCAACCAAAACTTTTTGTTCCCGCCAAAGCCCCTGCAAAACCGCAAAAAAAGACGGACGGGAGTGGCTACTCTCCCGTCCGTCGGTTTCTTCGTGTCCAAATAGGGAATGGATTGGAAGAAATCCTTACCTTGAAGCAAAAGGATTACAGGTCGAAATCCTGACCGCCTTTGCGCTTGAAGGTGCGTTTTTGCGTGTTGTCGTTGGCAAGGGTGCGATCCAGCAGATCACGCGCCTCGGAAACGAACTGATCCAGCAGGCTGCCGGCGCTGTTCAGGTCGCCGGATTTGCTGATCTGGCCGAATTTGTCGGCAGCGGATTTGCCAACACCGTCCAGAATGTCGGCGATGGCCGCCGGGGAGGGCAGCTTGCCGACGAAGTCGTGCGCTTGCTTGCTCACGCGCTCCGGCGTGATTTCGCGGGTCAGGGCGGCAACCTGTGCGGCAACGGCATCGCTCGGGATCGTATCGGCGAGTTCCTTGATTTTCTCGGCGATCTCTTCCTCGGACGCGTGGCGCATTTCCTCGATATGCGGTTTCGCCTGCTCGAAGAAGGCCTTGAAGATCATGCGCTCACCCAGGGAACGGCTGCTCAGCGCGGCGTCCAGGGAGTTTTCGATGTCTTCGGTGGAGGTCTTGTTCAGCGCGTCCTTCAGGGATTTCGCGAGTTTCAGCGCGTTTTCGTCCTGCTTCAGGGACTCGACAACGTTGTCGATCAGGTCTTTTACTTTTTCTTCGTCGAAAGAGCGAACGGTCATGCTCACGCCGTCGGCGACTTCCTGGCTGGACAGCAGCGCATAGAAATCACTGACAACGCCTTTTACGAATTCTTTCGGGAATTCTTGGGCGGCTTTATTGACGGCAGCTTCGCCGCCGGCAGCCAGGCTGCGGACAACGCGGCCCGTCAGATCCGCATCGCCGTGCTTGTCGGCGAATTTTTTGAAAGCTTCTTTCAGAAGGTTAAAACCCGGATGTTCCATTGTGATCATTCTCCAAAAATAATTATTCAACTGTGCATTGCGCGTGTGTGTATCGAAAAACGTGAATGCACTTTCCGAAAACGAAGTGCGGGGGATTTTCAAAACCGCGCCGGCCGCTTTAAATCAGGACGCGCCGGCATTGCGGATCGGTTTTTTATTCCGTTTTGTCGATGAGGCCAGACTATAGAGTTCCGTAAATTTGAGTCAAGCCTCAAATGACATAAAAAGGCAAAAACTTATATATTACGGAAATATATCAGGCGATGGTGTCGAGCAGCGCGCCCGTCATGTCATCCTGTGTGCGGACGACGGCCAGATTGGCTTTGAAAGCTGCTTTTATTTCCAGAAGATGAGCCATTTCTTTAATGAAATCAACATTGGGAACGGCGATCTTCCCTGCCGCATCGGCATGGGGGGAGGAGGGATCGTAGACAATCGCATACCCGTTTTCATCCGCCGCGGTCGTGGCGGCAACCCCGCCCCCTTCCATCGCGGTCAGCGCGACATGAAGCGGCTTGTAGACAGTCGAGGCAGGCGCTGGCGAATCCGTCCCGGGGACTTTACCTGTCGTCGTCGCATTGGCAACGTTGCTGGCAGTGGCATCCAGCCGTTGTTTCTGGGCCTTCAGGCCCGAAAGGGCGATCGAGAGGACGTCCGTCATGCTTTTGCGTTATCCTGCCTCCTGTACGACTGTCAAAACCCGGATTGATAGACCGGGGAATACGGCGGCATCCCAGCCGGCCGCGGCACACGAAACCGCCGTCACGGCGCGGATGGCACACCTGTCATCTTTCATTATGCCATAAAACGGCAAAAAAGGCGATGAAAAGCGCGTCCGCGGGCGCTTATGCTTTTGATTTCAGGGGGGAACTGGGCTAGAGTCGGGGGCAAGATTTTGTTGTCCTAAGGGAGTTTGACGTCATGTTTCCTGTTTCCGGCTTTTTTCCGGCGGTATTGTCCCGCCGCCTGCGTTTCGCGCTTTGCGCAACCGTCGTTGCCGCCGCCCTGATGGCCGCTCCCGCCGCAAAGGCGGAAGAAGCACGCACCACGGGCCGCACGGTGTCGGGCCTGACCATTTACCCCAAGCATTTCTTTGCAACGCCCGAGCATTACGAATTCCTGCCGCTGACCTCCAACCACGACCCGCATCACCAGCACCCGCAGCAGTGGGACGGCCAGGATTGGGATCCCGCCGGCTGGAACGCGGACTGGACGGTGGAGAAAACCCTCAACCGCCTGTTTGAAAACCGCACCTTCGCCAAGCAATACATGGGCGGCAGCAAGCGCGTGAACAACAAGAACATTCAGGCGCATATCCCCGTGCTGGAAGTCGGCCCGACGTTCTACAAGCTGTCCGACCTCGACCGCCGCCGCTCCCTGAAGCTGTTGGCGGATTATACCGAGGTTTTCGGCAAAGGATACGAGATGATCGAGCTGCGCGACTGGCGCAGCCATGAAACCATCGGCAGCTATACGCCGAAGGGCATGTTCCTGCACTGATCCGCCACTGATCCGCGCCGCGGCGCGGGAAGGCCCGCCGCTTTAACAACCGCAAGGCAAGGGAACGGCAAAACGGTTTTGCGCGTTCATAGGGATGCCATGACAGAAAAGTTTTCGCCCCGCCTTGCGCCCCTCGCCCGCCGTCTGGCCGCGCTGGGGCTCGCACTTTGCCTTTTGCTGTCCGCCGCCGCCGCGCAGGCGGACATGCGCTTCATCCGCGATCAGGAAACCGAGGATGCGCTGCATCTTTTCTCCCGCCCGATTTTCCAGCAGGCGGGGCTGACACCGTCTTCCGTGCGCTTTATTCTGGTGGAGGATGACACGCTGAACGCCTTCGTCGCCGGCGGACAGAACATGTTCATCCATACGGGGCTGCTTTTGGAAACGACGGACATCGCCGAACTGCTCGGCGTCATCGCGCACGAGACGGGGCACATCGCCTCCGGCCACTTGTTCCGCACGCAAATGGCGATCGACGACATCACGATGCAATCCATGCTGATCAATATCCTCGGCCTTGCCGCCGCCATCGGCGCGCGCAGCGGCGACGGGGCGGGCGCCGCCATGACGGCAGGATCGACATTCGCGCAGCGCAGTTTTCTAAAACACAGCCGCGTGCAGGAATCCGCCGCCGATCAGGCGGGCGTGCGCTATCTGAAGGACGCGCATTTGCCGCTGGAAGGTTTTCTAAGCTTCATGGGCAAGCTCGCCTCGCAGGAGCTTTTGCCCGAATCCCAGCAATCGGAATATGTGCGCACCCACCCGCTGACGCGCGACCGCATCGACTTTCTGCAAACCGCCGTCGACCGGCAGCGTGGCAAGGCCCGGGTGCCGCCCGAATGGATCGAAACGCACAAACGCATCCGCGCCAAGCTCTACGGATATCTTTTCCCCGAGCGCGCGGTGAACGACGCCGGCACGGATATCGCCAGCCGTTACGGCCGCACGATTGCGCTCTACCGCCGCGGCCGCACGGCGGAAGCGCTGGCCGAAACCGACAAGCTGATCGCCGCGGAAAACAAAAACCCGTGGTTCTACGAGCTGAAGGGCCAGATCCTGTTTGAAGACGGCCGGGTCGCCGAAGCGGTCGGCCCCTATAAGAACGCGGTCGCCTATGCCCCCCATTCGGGCATGTTGCGTATCGCCTATGCCCATGCGCTGCTGGAAAGCGGGCGGAGCGACGACAAGGCCCTGCAAGAAGCCGTCAGCCAGCTGAAGACCTCCCTTGCCGCCGAGCCCTATCAGGCCCGCACCCACCGCCTGCTGGCCACCGCCTACGGCCGCCTGGGAGAGAGCGGCATGTCCCATCTGCACCTGGCCGAGGAAGCCTATATCCGCGGCAATTTTTCCTTCGCCCGCCGCGAGATCGTTCTGGCGCAGAAATCCCTGCCCAAAAACAGCCCCGCATGGCTGCGGGCGGACGACATCCTGGCGGAAATCCGCAAAAAAGATCAAAAAAAGAATTGATTTTTAAGGCTTTCGCACACAAATTCTTAATACTAAGGGCTTATCGTGGGGTATGGGAGCTCATGCAGGCTGTCCGCCCCTCCAACCGGGAGAATACCATGTTTCAGACGCTTAAAACCTTTTTGCCGGCCGTTATGCTGACCGCCGCGCTGACGTTTGCCGCCGCCGCGCCGGTCGCCGCCGCCGAAGAAGGCATGACCAAGGAAGCCGTGCAGAAAATCGTGCATGACTACATCATGGAACATCCCGATGTCATTCTGGACGCCGTGAACCAGTACCAGCAAAAAAGCATGGAGGAAAAGCAAAAGGCCGCCGTTGAAACCAACCGCGAATTCCTTTTCAGCGACGAGCGCTCCCCCGTCATCGGCAACCCCAAGGGGGATGTGACGATCGTCGAATTCTTTGATTACAACTGCGGCTATTGCAAGCGCGTCCTGCCCGCCGTGCAGGAGCTGATCAAGGAAGACAAGGGCCTGAAAGTTGTTTTCAAGGATATCCCGATCCTCGGCCCCTCGTCCGAAACCGCCGCCAAATGGGCGCTGGCCGCGCAACGCCATAACAAATACTTCGAATTCCACCAGGCGTTGATGAGCCACAAGGGCCCTATCACGGACGAAACGCTGACCAAGGTCGCGACCGATCTGGAACTGGATCCCGCGCGCCTGAAAAAGGATGCGGAAACGACTGACGTGCTGCTGCAGATCGAGCGCAACCGTTCCCTCTTCAGCCAGATGGGTTTTGGCGGCACGCCCGCCTTTATCATCGGGGAGGAAATCGTCCCCGGCGCGGTCAGCAAGGATGAAATGCAAAAGCTGATCCAGCAAGCCCGCGCCAAGGCCAAGGACGCGAAAAAAGGCAAATAATGTCGCAGAACAGACTTTAAAAAACCGCCGGCGCCCCAAGGGCCGGCGGTTTTTTCATGCCGCAGCGCCGTTAAGATTTGCGGCGGCGGATGTTAACGACTCTGCGGCGCGACTCAGCTTCCCTATTTTATCTTTAGAAATCAGTTACTTGACAGCCATTCGCCGTTGCCGGGCGGCGGCGGGACGGCTGTTTCGGCGTATCGGCAAGCGGCAAAAATTAAGATTTCATCAAGAATTTGGCGACCTTTTGCCAAGTCATAAGCCCTTGGAAATAAAAGATTCAAAAACCTATTTTAAAACATTGTTACCCAAAAAATTAACTTTTTGTTTATAAATTCCTTTGACAGTGTTTCTGGAAAATGTTTTACTATTAACATAAGACATTAACAAACGATTAACACATCAAGGAAACCGGCAAAACCGCCACAAGGCATTGAATTTCAAGGGGAGTTAGAACAATGGCACGCATCCTGGTCGCAGAACACAACAGCACAACCGCCGCTTATCTGCACGCTGCGCTGAAAAAGGCCGGCAATACCGTGGATGTGGTCGACAACTGCCTCGATGCATGGCGCGTTTCTTCCGACGATTCCTACGACATTCTGGTCGTGGACGTGGTCATGCCGGGGATCGACGGTTTCATCCTGGCGCAAAAAGCGCTGCAGGAGAATCCCGAGTTGCAGGTCATCTTCGTCACCGGCTTTGCAGGCGTTGCGATGGATACCTATGCCACCCCCGCCTATGCGCCGGCCCCGATCACAACGCGCCCTTTCCACCTGAAGGACATCGTGTCCCGCGTACGCTACCTGATGGGTCAGGGCGGCCTGCCGTCCTATCAGCCGCAGCCGGCGACAGGCGCCGACAACGTGGTCTATGCCGATTTCGCGCACCACGCGCGCGCCGCTCAGCAAGCATAACAGTCAAACACCTCAGGAGAGACGGACATGTCGTTTCGCGAAGCCTTTAAGAAAGTGGTCCGGTCGGTCAAGGATGCCGTGACGATCCCCGAAGGATTTTTCACGCAACCGCAGCCGATCCCGATCCGCGTGACATACGATACGCGCCGCGCGCATCGCCCGCACCGCCCGAGCCATTGGTGAGCATTGCGACACACATGTTTTCAAGAGAAACCCCAACTCCGCACTTTAGATGACCCCGGACTTTTACCCTGAATTACCCTCCGTACCCCCTCCGGCCGGGACCTGCCCCCTCAGGTTCCGGCTCTCTTTTTGCAGGCGGCGGAACAGGCGGCACAAGGCGCGGCGGGCGCCTTAAACCCCTTAAAAACATGAAAAACCGCCAAAAACCGACCACGGAGATACCCCCTTGCCGAATCCCGCCTGGCTATGCTAAACAAAGCCTTCTTGAAACGACCCTGTCGTCACGTGGACACATAGCTCAGCGGTAGAGCACTATCTTGACATGGTAGGGGTCACAGGTTCAATCCCTGTTGTGTCCACCATTTTTCCCTTAATCCTTCCGGCCATTCTTTTTTAAAAACGCCGCCGCAGGATGCGCGCGCCGCGCGGACTTGATTCAGGAGATTCATGCGCCTACCCTGTGATAAGGAAGGATCCCCGCCTCATGCAAAAATATCTGCTGCTGCCTTGTCTGGTCGCTGTCCTGCTCACCGTTTTTTCCAACCCTGCGCGCGCGCAGACTGCCGCGGAAGCGGAAGCCGCACGCGAAACCTATATTCCTACCTTGCTGCTCTATCCGGCGCCCGCGCTTGAGACACTGGGCCTCCGCGCGGCCTATGTCAGCGAGGCCGTCACCCCCGGCAACGGACGTTACACCTGCGGCGGGCTTGACCGGCATCAGTTGGAAAAAACCGTGCCTGCCATCATCACCGCCGCGCAAAAAATCCCCGCTGCGGCCTGGCGTAAAATCAATCTGAAATATCTTCTTTTGTGCAGCGAGGCGAAAGCGGGATCGCGCGTCATCGGTGGCATTCCGGTCGCACCGCTGCGGCTGCTGATGCTGAGCGTGGGCAAAACGCCCGCTGCAACCTCCGGCTTTGCGCATACCTTGTTGCATGAACTTTACCACCTCATCGAAATGCAGGATAACAGCTTCACAGATGTCGAATGGAACAACGCTTTCAGCGGCTATGACCATTTTTACGGCACCGCTGCGGGCGACACTGCCGCAGGCAGCGGCGGAAAAGGCTTCGTCAACGGCTACGGCAAAAGCTTCCCCCATGAGGAGCGGGCGGAAATTTTCGCGCTCCACGCCCTCTCTCCCGAACGGCTGCAAGACGCCATCGCGCGCGTCCGCGATGATGTTCTGCAACAAAAACTTGATTTCGTCATCCGGAAAAGCCGTAAAATGCTGGGCCCGGACGTTTTCTAAACGCTGCCGCCCCACAAGCCGTTACGAAGGAGCGCATGACACATGACAAAAAAACTTCAGTATATCGTTCTCGGTGTTGTGGCCGTCTTGTTCATCCTCTGGTCCGCGCGGTTGATGGGGCTTTTGCTGCTGGGCGTGCTGTGCGTTGCGGCGCCTGTTCTCCAAAAACGCTTTGCCGTTTACAGCATCGATGATTTCGAAGCCCGGATCGCAACCGTGCCGCGCCTTGCCAGGGCGGCAGTCGCCGTTGTCGCCGGTGCCTATATCGGCAATGTCATCGGCCGCGCCTTTTTGCTCGGCACATCTCTTTGCACCGTCCTCTTCGCCGCAGGCCTCGGATGCCTTGCATGGTATGTTGCGGGACGACAAGCCCCGCCGTCATAAATTTTCCGGCCAGCCTGCGTGAGGATAAAGGCCGTAATCCAGTATGCATCGCTTGCCGAATTTTTCCCGATCTCCGGCTAACCCGTTATAACGTCGCACCATACCGGCGCTGTAAAACCGCCATGAATGACGGCGCATATCCCGATACATTTCCCCTATCGCCGCATGCAATGCGGGATGACGGCGTTCGAAAAAAGGCTCCGTCTTCACAGTGGCTTTGCGTGAAACACGCGCCGCAGGAGGATAGATTTTTTCTGCGGCCACATCTCCCTGCCAGCGGCGTATCAGGATTTCCGAAACTTCCACCGCCAGTTCGCCGATGGTACGCGCCTTCCCATGATAAAAATTCCCTTCCGGCACGGCATGCGCTTCGGGGTTCCTGATCTCCGCCGTCATACGTTTGGCCAGTGCCTGATCGCCTGCAACGCGCGCAAATTCACCAATCACAGCATGCATGAACATTCTTACGGGCGGCGGGTCAGGAAATCTTTCCGTTACATCTTGATACGTTTCGGCCATGCGCGTCATTTCCGCCAACACGCAGTGGCGCGTATTGCCGCTGCAATTCGGGAAGGTATCCGCCGTATCCGGCGGAACGGCATAATACATTGTCATCCACGCCAGGAAACGGGCGCGCGGGTCCTTGATTTTTTGCATGGTCGCAAAGGCAAAATGATCCGCGCGCGCGGCCAACGGGTGCGCGATATTCGGCACGCCGGCCCACCACCACGGCTGGCCATGGTAACCGCAATGTGACCAGCATCTGCCCGCTTTTTCTTCCAGCATGTCCGTCGTTGTTGCCAGTTTCAGGGCTTTGTCATCCGCCCGCTGTTCTACCAGCCTGACAAATAACGCATGTACGGTCGCCTTACCCTGCCCCCCGATATCCCAGAGCGCCGGATATGACAGCGCGTAATCATAGGCGGCATCGGTTGCGTCAAGCTCCAGCAAGATCACCATGATTTCTTCGGGCGCGGACGTTTCCAATCCCGCCAAATAAGCGATATCCTCTGCGCGCGCCGGCTCCTTGCGGCAATCGTCGAACACGTGCAGGCTATCATAGGTGTAAGGCAGGGGCTCCTCCCGCATTTCATACGACCGTCCCGCACGGCGCTGTATTTTTCGCGTACGGCTTTTTAAAAGATGATAGGCTTCGATGATTTTTCCCTGACGCATCCGCATGGCCGCTTTGTACACCGTTGTATAACAGCCCTGCAGCGCATCGGACTCCAGACGGGGATCCTCCCGTTGTGCCAGAGTCTCGACGATCAAAGGACAATAAATATTTTTGATATAGCTCAGGTCCTCCCATTTTTTGCTCTGCGCCTTCTTCATATCGACTTTCATCTGTACCGCCAGGGCGGCCAGACTGTCGTCAGGCATTGTTTCATGCACGTCGGCGGGCGCCGGTTTGTTGATCACAGCAAGGACCTCTTCTTCTCTGGCCAGCAGCGCTTCCACCCCCGCCATATCTCCTGCCGCCAGCCGCGCGGCGAAGAGCTGCACATAGGCCTGCCCCAAAGCGCCCCGATTTTCTGTCACGCGGATACGCGCAAGATTTTTGGCCATCTGTATTTCGTCATTCAGGAAGGCATGGGCAACCGCGAGCGCGGCAAGCGCCGCGCCCTCTTCCCCCTCGGCCATCGGGCCCGCCGCGCGGGCTTCCGCATAGAACTTTTCAATCTTTTCCAAATGCCCGCGCATGCGGTTTTTTTCATCTATCTCCTGCGCCTGTGCGGGCAGGGTCGTCATCCATAAAAAACCGCATAAAAAAAGCAATCGCATCGCAATACACAACCTTGATTCTTGAACAGGTTTTCACACCTTTACATTTTCGCATCATTAAACGGGCGGAATCAAACCTTTCCGCTTTTTTCAGGTATTCCCGCATCCGGCACGGCCGCTTTTTATGCGGAACCGGCTTTGCCGTCGTGACGTTGGCGAAACGGTCACGGTGCGCAGATGCGCGATACAAGCCGTTCATTGAGAATAAAAACGAGACGCGATGAAGAGGAGGAGACCATGACAGTACATACCATTACCGCCCTTTGCAAAAGCCGCGCATCCACCGAGGACGCGCTGCGCCAGCTGGAAGCGCTCGGCTTCAGTGAAAATCAAATCAGCCTGTTGATGAGCGACAGCACCCGCGGCAAGGCCTTCCGCCTTGTCGAAGGCACAAAGGCGGATGAGGGCGCCGCCGCCGGCGCGACCTTCGGCGGCGTGACGGGCGCCATCATCGGCTCCATCGGCACGGCGGGCGCTTTGGCCATTCCGGGTTTCAACGTCGTCGTTGTCGGCTCGCTGGCCGGCGCGCTGGCGGGGCTTGGCGCGGGGGCCGCCGCCGGCGGCATCCTGGGCGCCCTGATCGGCATGGGCGTGCCCGAGCATGAAGCCAAGGTCTACGAAAAAGAGCTCAGTTCCGGCAATATCCTGATCGCCGTCGATGCCGAGGACGACGCGCGCGCCAAGCAGGTCGAACGCGTGCTGCGCTCCGTCGACGCGACGGATATCGCCGCGTAAGGTTTTTCAACTCCTGTTGAAAAAGCGCCTCCCGTCCCTTGCAAGGGGGACGGGAGGTTTTTCTTTACGCGCCGGCCGCGGCCGGCGGCGCGGGAATGAAAAAAGCGTCGTCGCCGTGCGCGACGGGAACATAACCCAGCGCCTGCAGGAACGATACGACGCCCGCACGGTCGCTGCCGGCGCGCCGCAAGGCGCTGTCGTTCAACTCCAGCAGCAGAACCGGCTTATAGCGGCAAAGCGTTTGCTGCGCGCCCCTGAGCATATGCAGCTCCCATCCCTCTATGTCCGCCTTGATGAAATCCACGCGCGGCAAGGCGTATTCCGCCACGACGTCGTCCAACCGGCGCAGGGCGACGGTTTCCGCGTGGATGCGGCGTTCCCCCGCCGGAGCGCCTAGGCTGCCGAGGCCGAAGCCGAGACTGCCGGAATTTTTAACGGGAATATTTAAAACCGCCTGCGTATTTTCATCGCTCAGCCCGCAGGGCAGCACCGTGACGTTTTTCAGCCGCCGCACCCGCCTGACCGTTTTCAGGATGGAACGCGCATACCCGCCCGGCTCAAAGGCATAGACATGGCCTGCGGGCGTCATGCCGGAAAACAGCTTGGTCAATTGCCCGGCATGCGCCCCCACATCCAGCACGATGCCATCTTGCGGGATATGCGGTGCCAGCAGGGGCAGCAAGGCGCGGTGATGCTGACGGGTGAGCGCCTTGAACAAATGCGCGCAATAGGTAACCCGCGCCCGTACCGTCGGAAACATTGCCATAACAAATCCTTTTTTTAATGAAAAAAGCTAAAAACCCGGCTTGGCCAGCGGGGGATCGCTCACTATGAAAAACGGCGCGGCGCCTGCGGCGAACCTGCGGCGGATTCATGACGTAACTATAGTTACGTTTTATTTTCATGGCAAGCCATCACTATGAACGGCAAATGAAAGCACATCATAAAGCCGTTATAGACAGCCTCATCCGGCAACTGGCCGCGCGGCGCAAGGCGCTGGACCTCTCGCATGAAACCCTTGCACAACGTGCGGGACTGAGCCGCGCCGCCGTCAGTTTTATCGAGGCGCGCAAGCGCGAGCCCACCTTGCTGACGCTGTTGCTGATCGCCGAAGCGCTGGACTGCCGCCTGGACACCTTGCTGGCAAAGGCCTGCGCCGAAACGAAAAAACAGGGCTGACGGCCCGCCGCCGCATAAGGCCGTTTTGATATTTGCCATTTCATCTTAAAAAACTTACTCTCACGGACATTAACGACTCTTTTTTAAGAAGGATTCCCGCCATGACCGAAGCGCTGAAAACGAATGCGGATACGCCCGCCGCCGCAGGCGCGCAGAACGCCGTCTCTTTGCCGCAAAACCCGATCGTCATGATCCCCGCGCGCATGGCCTCGTCCCGTCTGCCGGAAAAACCGCTGGCGGATATCGGCGGCCTGCCGATGATCGTGCATGTCATGCAGCGGGCGGAGGAGGCAAAACTGGGCCGCGTCGTCGTCGCCTGCGCCGAAAGCGAGATCAAAACCGCCGTGGAGGCCGCGGGCGGCGAAGCCGTGCTGACCGATCCGAACCTGCCCTCCGGCTCCGACCGCATTTTACAGGCGCTGAACCAGATCGACCCCGCGGGCGCGCATGACAGCATCATCAACGTGCAGGGCGACCTGCCGACGATCGACCCGCAACTGATCCGCACGGCTTTCGAATTGCTCGTCAATCCCGATACGGATATCGGCACGCTCGCCGCCGTCATCACGCAAGAAGCGGAGAAAACCAATCCCAACGTCGTCAAGGCCATCGCCGAGATCGATTTCGACAAGGGCGCGCGTGAAGGGCGCGCGCTCTATTTCAGCCGCACGGCCGCGCCCGCGGGCGACGGGCCCTTGCTGCACCATATCGGCCTTTACACCTATCGCCGTGCGGCCTTGCAGCGCTTTGTCTCCGCGCCGCCCGCCACGCTGGAAAAACGCGAACGGCTGGAACAATTGCGCGCCCTGGCGCTCGGCATGCGCATCGATGTGGCCGTGGTGAATACGGTGCCGCTGGGCGTGGATACGCCGGAGGATCTCGAAACCGCACGCAAGCTGTTGGAAGCGTAAACCTCATGTCGCACGATACGCTCCCACGGCTGGCCGCCCTGTGCCTTGATTTTGAAACGGCGAATTACGATGCCGCCTCTTCCATCGCGCTCGGCTTTTGCGGCGTGGACGCGGCGGGGGAGATCCTGTTTAAAAAATCCTGGTTTTTCCGCCCTGAAGGCCGGCTGTATATCCGCCCCGATTTCATCGACATCCACGGCATTACGCCCGCGATGCTGAAAGACAAGCCGCGCTTTCGCGCGCTCTGGGACGAGATCGGCCCCTATCTTGCGGCCGCGCCGCTGCTGGTCGCGCATAACGCGGGCTTTGACCGCCGCGTGCTGGAAGGCACGCTCGCCCGCGCGGAAATCCAGCTGCCGCGCAAGAACTGGCAATGCACGGTGCAACTCGCCCGCCGCGTCTGGCCGCAACTGCACAACCACAAGCTTTCCACCGTCGCAGAGCATATCGGCTTTGCGCTGAACCACCACGACGCAGGCAGCGACAGCGAAGCCTGCGCGCATATCCTTGCCCATGCGGCCTTCTTCGCCGCGCAAAAAACCGCCTAACCCGAAGTCAGAAAAAATGCCCGCCGCATCCAGCACAAAAAAAATCGCTTTTCAAGGCCGCCTCGGCGCCTATTCCCATACGGCTTGCGTCACCGCCTTTCCGAAGCTGGAACCGCTGCCCTGCAACGGCTTCGCCGAAGCCTTTCGCGCCGCCGAAACGGGCAAGGCCGCCTATGCGATGATCCCGATCGACAATTCCATCGCGGGGCGCGTGGCGGACATTCACCATTTGCTGCCCTCTTCGCCGCTGACGATCGTGGCGGAACATTTCATTCCCGTGCATCATTGCCTTTTGGGCGTGAACGATGCGAGGCTGGAGGACGTCAAAACCGTTTACAGCCACGTGCACGCGCTGCCGCAATGCAAGAAATTCATTGCCGAACACAACCTGAAACCCGTGGTCTTCGAAGACACGGCAGGCTCCGCCGCCAAGGTGGCGGAAATGGGAGACAAATCCTATGCGGCCATCGCTTCCGGCCTGGCCGCGGAGCTTTACGGCCTTAAAATCCTGAAACGGAATATCGAGGATGAAAGCGGCAATACCACGCGCTTCATCGTGCTGACGAAGGGCGCGAAACTGCAAAAACGCGCGCGCGGCAAAAAATACCTGACCTCGATCATCTTCAAGGTGCGCAACATTCCCGCCGCGCTGTACAAGGCGCTGGGCGGCTTTGCCACCAACGGCATCAACATCACGAAGCTGGAAAGCTATCTGGAAGGAAACAAATTCCACTCCGCCCGCTTTTACTGCGAGGTCGAGGGCCATCCCGACGATATCGGGTTCGAGCATGCGCTGGACGAACTGCGTTTTTACGCCGCCGACATTCGCATGCTGGGTACCTACCCCTGCCACAGCTTTCGTGCGCGGGGCTGAAACCGCCTTAAATCACATTGAACAAATAGAGCAGCAAGATCACGGGAATAGGCAGGCCAATCAGCCATAACAGGACGCCTTTCATCTTTCTTCTCCTTAATCATTCAGCCGCGGGTGGCCGTGCCGCCGCCGCGAGGTTTTACTTATGTATAGAGCTTACGGCTCAACCCCGTGCCCTATTCCGACTTATGACAGACGGACGGCTTGATATTCAGGTTCCCCGCCGTGTAAATATTTCCAAATACGTCATTTTTCCGTTCACGCCTCCGCCTCTGCATGCTAGGCTTGGAACGCATTTTGACAGGGGTGTCGCAAAACGCCTTTGATCCGTTTATCCGTTCTAAAAAAGGGGTTTTGCAATATGGCAACCTATGCACAACTGGCTTCCAAACTGCTGCGCGATGCCGCGACATTTTTCAGAAATGTGGGCGCCCAGAACGAGCCCCTGAAAGAGCAAATGAACGATAACGCCACCGTTTACGAACAAGTGGCGGATTTACTGGAAAAAGACCCCAACGGCGAGCTGGATCTCAGCGGGGACGATTAATCCGCCGCGCGGCAGGCTTCATTTCATCGAAAAATGGCGGGAAACCGCCATTTTTGTTGTCTTGTTCCTGTCTTTGCTTGAGCCCTGCCCCCTGCCTGCGCTACAATGGATGCGGGTTTATGAAGGGGAGATGCCGCATGTCATGCAACATGGCGCGGATCTTCGATGATGACGGCGCTGCCGCGATATACCGCAAGGATGCAGGCCGGCGATTTTTCCGACTGTCGGGGGTTTACAAATATCCATGGGGATTTTCTCACGTTCCACGAAACGCAAGGTCGGCGGCAAAAGCCGCAAGAACGCAACGCCTTTGCTGCCCGCCGCCCTGCAAAGCTTCATCGCGCACCGCCTGACGGACGGCATCGGCACGGGCTTCGCCCTTCTCGGCGGCGCGATGATGCTCGCGCTCGGCAGCTATCATGCGAAGGATCCCTCCCTCAATACCGCCGCCCCGCCCGATGCGCCCGTGCAAAACCTTTTGGGCGCGCTGGGGGCCTATGGCGCCGATCTTTTGCTGCAAACGCTGGGCCTTGCCGCCTGGACGCTCGCCGCCGCCTTTGCCGTCTGGGGCTACCGTATCTTGCGGCGCAAACCCTTGCCGCCGCTCGGCAGCCGTTTGCCGCTGCTGCTGGCCGCCGCCCTTTGCGGCGCCGTCATGCTGGCGCGCCTGCCCGCTTTTGACAACTGGGGCATCGGCGCCTATATGGGCGGCTCCGCCGGCGCCCTGATCTTCAACGGCCTCGCGCAACCCTTGCAGGGCTGGATCGGCACCATGGCCTTTTCCTTCATCGCGATTGCGGCGGGAATTTTGTTTGCGACGGCCTATCTGCTCTCGCTCGGCGTCAGCCTTGGCGAATGGGCCACGGGCCTGCGCCGCACGCGCGACATCAGCCGCTTCTTGGCGGAGAAAACCGCCGGGCTCGTCCATGCCGTCCGCACATGGCACTACCGTTACAGCACCCTTGCGCGTGATGCGTCCACCGCCGTGCCCGTCCGCCCGCGCCGCGTGCGCATTGATCAGGATGCCGCGGAGGAGGAGGAAGAAGATGACGTCGATGCGGAAGATGCGCATGCGGCCGTTCTCGCCGCGCCCCGGCGCAAGCCGGTCGTCGCGCCGCGCGCCGAAAAGCCCAAGGCCGCGCCCGCCGCCGAAAAACAGAAAAAGCTCAATCTGCGCAACAGCGACGATGAATGGGAGCTGCCGCAGCTCGACCTTCTCGACGATGTGCCCGAAAACCAGGGCGCCGCGCGGCTGGACGAAGCCGCACTGCAAAAGAACGCGGAAATGCTGCAATCCACGCTGGGCGACTTCGGCGTGCAGGGCGATATTTTGAAAGTCAATCCGGGGCCTATCGTCACGCTCTATGAAATGGAGCCCGCCCCGGGCACGAAAACGTCGCGCGTGGTCGGTCTGTCCGACGACATCGCCCGTTCCATGAGCGCGGTATCCGCCCGCATCGCCGCCGTCCCCGGCAAGAACGCCATCGGCATCGAACTGCCGAACGCGAAACGCGAAACGGTCTTCCTGAAGGAACTGCTGGGCAGCCGCGACTACGACAAGCATACGGCGAAACTGCCGCTGGTGCTGGGCAAGAACATCGGCGGGGAGCCGGTGATCGCCGATCTCGCCCGCATGCCGCACCTGCTGGTCGCGGGAACGACGGGCTCGGGCAAATCCGTCGCCGTGAACACGATGATCCTGTCGCTGCTCTACCGCCTGTCGCCGGAGCAATGCCGCTTCATCATGATCGACCCCAAAATGCTGGAACTGTCGGTCTATGACGACATCCCGCACCTGCTCACCCCCGTGGTGACGGAGGCGCACCGCGCCGTCGTCGCGCTGAAATGGGCCGTACGCGAAATGGAAGACCGCTACCGCGCCATGTCAAAGCTGGGCGTGCGCAACATCGACGGTTTCAACGACCGCGTGCGCGAAGCGCGCGACAAAGGCGAAGTACTGATGCACAAAATCCAGACGGGGTTTGATTCCGATACGGGCAAGCCCGTGTACGAAGAACAGCCCATCCCGCTGAACGACCTGCCCTATATCGTCATCATCGTCGATGAATTCGCCGACCTGATGCTGGTCGCGGGCAAGGAAGTCGAAAATGCGATCCAGCGCCTCGCGCAGATGGCGCGCGCGGCGGGTATCCACCTCATCATGGCGACGCAGCGCCCTTCCGTCGATGTCATCACAGGCGTGATCAAGGCGAACTTCCCGACGCGCATTTCCTTCCAGGTCACGTCCAAGATCGACAGCCGCACCATTCTGGGCGAGGGCGGCGCGGAAACCCTGCTGGGCCAGGGCGACATGCTCTATATGGCTTCCGGCGGGCGCATCCAGCGCGTACACGGGCCCTTCGTATCGGATGACGAGGTGGAAAAAGTCGTCAACTGCCTGAAGGCGCAGGGCGTACCCAATTACATCGACGGCGTGACCGAGGACGACGACGGCGGCATGTTCGGCGAGGCCGGCCTTGACGGCGGCGGCGGGGACGACCTGTACGACCAGGCCGTCGCCATCGTCCTCAGGGAGCGCAAGGCCTCGACCAGCTTTATCCAGCGCCATTTGCAAATCGGCTACAACCGGGCGGCGCGGATTATCGAGCGTATGGAAAAGGAAGGCCTCATTTCTGCCGCGAACCATGTTGGCAGACGCGAGATTCTGGTGGATAATTACGGGACGTAATATTTTAGGGAAGCACATCTCATGACCAAATCAATCCGGACCAAACCTTTGATCGCCGCGCTGGGCGTCGCGGCCCTTGCCGCCATGGCCCTGCAAAGCGGCGCCGTCGCGGAAAGCACGTCGCAAAAGGTAAAGGAGAAATACAGGAACGATCCGTCCGTGATTGTCGGCAACGTCGACGCGCTGGATTACCGCCGCACGCTTTTCGCGCCCTTCGGCCAGAAAACCCTGCGCCTCGAAGCGCCGTTGGGCATGTGCTTCCTCGATGAAACGAATTATACCGAGCGCCAGATCATGAACAGCCTGCGCGAGCTCCTGAACGAGAAAACGCAGCATACCCTCGTGGCGGCCTTCGCGGACTGCCTGCAGATGTCCGCCGTCGGGCAGGGCAACCAGGATATGCGCGTGACGGACGGCGGCCTGATCACATGGCCCGTGGTGCCCGGCGAGAAAGTGCCCCCGACGCTGGAGGAATATCTCGCCCAGCGCGACCGCACGGACGAGGAAAACATGCGCAGCATGATGACCGACATCATCGACCTGCAGGTGGACGAAACCCCGCAGCAAAACGAAGCGGGCATCAGCCGCGGCTATACCGGCACGTTCGAATCCTCCCACGAAAAAATCAAGACGGTGGGGGTCGCGGGCATCGCAATGGTGCAGGGCCTGCCCGTTGTCATCAACCTCAGCCATTCGGGCAAGCAGCTGACCCGCACCAAGGACGAGCTTTACGGCATCATGGATAAGATGCTGTTGCAGCAGGTCGCGCTGAATAACGCCCGCTGAGGGCGACGCGGCGCAGGGTTTGAAACCTTTCGCCCGTGACAAGCGTTAGAGACAGGCACCCCCGCCTGCACCTTTGCGGCGGGGGTTTCGTTATCCGTCTCTGCTTGCGTATCGCCCGTTGCACTACCGCCCGTTACACTACCGCTTGTACGCACCCGCCCTGCCGCCTATAAAAGAGCAGGATGTTAAAAAGACATGTAATAAAGGAACCCGTCCGTGCCGCATACCAAACGCTTCATGTTTCTGGCCGCAACAGCCCTTGCCCTTTGCCTCGCGGGCGGTTTTGCCATGCCCGCGCCGGCCGCAACACCGAAAGCGGCGACCCAAAAACCGGCGCTGACCGCGGAAGCGCAGGCCGACGTGCAGGCGGCGGAGGATTATCTCAACAGCCTGCGCACGCTGAAGGCGCGTTTTGTGCAGACGGACAATACCGGCCACCAGACCGCCGGCGACTTCCTGCTGAAACGCCCGGGACGCATGCGTTTCGCGTATGACAAGCCCGTGAACGACTTCATCGTGGCGGACGGCACTTTCGTGCATTATTACGACGCCAGGATGCAACAACAAAGCAGCGCCCCCATCAGTCGCACGCTGGCCAATTTCTTTTTGCAGCAAGACATCAAAATCTCCGGTGATATCGCGGTGGACGATGTACGCCACGAAAACGATGGCAGCCTTTTGATCATCACCGTCAGCCAGGCGAAGGATCCCCTTTCCGGCAATCTCAGCATCGCCTTTGACCGCGACCCCGGCACGGGCGCCCTGACCCTCAGCCGCTGGCGCGTCGTCGACCCGCAGGGGCTGATCACGGAAATCACGCTCGCCAACGTTAAAACGGGAATCAGTCTCGATAACAACCTTTTCCATTATTACGATCCCAAGCGCGCCAAGCCGCGGTACAATTGATCGTAAGTCATTGAAAATAATATCTTATTTTGGTTTTCTTGAAAGATTACGAAAACCAATATAGAATATAAGTACATTTTCTGAATCTTAAGAAGAAGTTAATAACCATTTAATCAGAGGGAAGAGTATTCCATGGCAAAGGATACAGGCACGGCAGAAGCAAAAAAACCGGAACAGGATGACGATGTCCCCTTTGTAGGCGCCGCCGCCGTTACGGACGCCCCTGACAAAAAGAAGGATATGGAACAGCCGGCGTTCCAGGAACACCCGACCGCCGCCGCAGAAGCCGAAGCCGCCAAGGCGAAGAAAGCCAAGGACGGCGAAGATTTTAAACCGTTCGAACAGAACGACCTCCCGCCGCAGGAAGAAACCGCCGAGAACAAGCCGAAAAAGCCCAAGCCGGAAGAGCAGCAAGTCTATGTCGCACAGGACACCTACGTGCCGGGTATCAGCCGCCAGAATATGGGATTGCTGAACGATGCCTGGGGGATCGCGACGATTACCCGCGCACTCGATGAAACGCTGGAAAACGCCCGCATCAGCCACGATGAAGCATCCGGAAAGATGAAATTCAAGCTGGCGAACGGGCACAAGATCGAATGGCTCCCCGAACACAACGGCATCAAAGGCTTCATCGGCTTCCCGCACCGGACGAAGATGGACGACTTGGATGCCAAGATGGTCATCGCCACGCTGGCCTCTCAAGGCAAAGAAAGCGTCAACCTTTACGGTAACCGCGAAAGCAAGGAAAAAATGTGGCTTGAAGCCATGCGTCAGGGCCTGCAGGTCACAAACTTCCAGCCCCTGCCCAGCGACGATCCGAACAGCGTTTACCAAAAATGGCTGCGTGAATCGCAGGCGCTGCAAACAGGCGCGGCGGCCGATCCGCGCTTTCCCACGCAAGAAAAAGCCATTCGCCCCCCGGGCGAAGAGGCAGCAGAGCCCGATGCCAAAAAGCCCGCTGACGAAAAACCGGCTGCTGGCGCTGAAAAACCGGCAGAAGCAGCAACCGCTGACAAGCCCGTCGTGGAAGAGGATAAAAACCTGAAGTCCACCTTCCTTGCCGGCAAACCGGCTACGGAAGAAAAAACGCCGGAAAAACCGGCCGTCACGGATCCCAAAGCCGAAACCCCCGCCAAAGATGCACCGGCAGCAGGGGAAAAAACGCCGGCAACGGCAGAAGCAGCTGCCGAAAAATCTGCCGTGAAGTCCACCTTTTTGGGCGATGCCGCGGTGACGGACAAGAAAGGCGAGGCCCCCACCCCCACAGGACCGGCATTGCCGAAAAACGAGTCGTTTGAGGAAACGCTGGACCGCCGCATCAAGCAGGCGAAAAATCCGGAAATCGAAGCCTCGCTTCGCACACTCAAAGCCGATTACAAATCCGGCGCGCTGACGCTGGACAGCTTTGACCGTCAGGTGATCCAGGAAAAGCTGGGCGGCAACAAACCGCTGAGCGCCACCAAGGTGAATGCGGTTATCGATTACGCTGCGAAAAAGCCGGAGAACAAGGACGTTGTATTGCCCCGCGTCGAAGAGCCGAAGCAACAATCTTCGCAGCGCAAGCATAAAGGCCAAACTTTCGGGTAAAAACGGAAGTTTCGGTTAAACTGCTGAAACCCTTCAAATACTTGACTTTTTCGGGCTTCCCCCTAGATTGTAGGCGGAAGCCCGAAGACTTTCGGGCGGCTTGACGCAAGGATAACCGACAAAACCGTGACCGCCGCAACCGCCACCCCCCGCCGCTACAGCGCCCGCATCGCCGGCATCGACGATGTCGGGCCGGATACGCGCGTACTGAAGCTGGAACTGGAAAACCGTCTGCGCCTGCCCTTTACGGCGGGGCAATATGCGCTGCTCTCCGCTGCCGGGCATGAGGCGCGCCCCTTTTCGATTGCCTCCACTCCCGATGCGCCGCAGCTGGAGTTTCATATCCGCAGCCTCGGCCAGGGGCTCAGCGGGTTTCTGGTGAACGATGCGGCGCTCGGCACCGCCGTCACCATTGAGGCGCCCTTCGGCGCCAGTCACTGGCGCGCCTCCGACCGTCCGTTGCTCGCGCTGGCCGGCGGGCTTGGCGTCGCGCCGCTGAAAGCCATTCTCGAAACCCAACTGGCCACGGCGGGCGCGCCCCCGTGTCATCTTTACTGGGGCGTGCGCACGGCGGAACAATTGTATCTCGACCGTTTTTTCCGCCACCTTGCGCAAAAATATCCGCGTTTCGGCTATATCCCCGTGCTGTCCGATGCCGAGGCGGCGGAACCCTACCGCGCAGGTTTCATCAGCGATGCCGTCGCCGCCGATTTTGACAGCCTCGCGGGGTTTGACATCTATATGGCGGGCCCGCCGCCGATGGTGGCGGCAACCCTGCCCGCCCTGCTGCACCATGGCGCGGAAAACGACCGTATTTTCAGCGATGCCTGGCCCGCCGCCGAGAAAGGGGCGAAACCGTGACGACCTATGTCTTCCCGCCCGCGCCGCTGCCTTTTTTGCCCGTTGCCGGCACGCGGGACGTTTTCCCCGTGCGGCGGATTTTCTGCGTCGGGCAAAACTACGCGCGGCATGCGGCGGAAATGGGATCCCAAGCCGGTAGCGCCGATAGCATGCCGGTCTTTTTCATGAAGCCCGCCGACTGCCTGACCCATGACGGCGACCGCGTCAGCTATCCGCCGCTGACCGGCAATCTGCATCACGAAGCGGAGCTTGTCGTCGCGCTGAAAAGCGGCGGACGGGACATTCCCGAAGCATCCGCGTTGGATCACGTCTTCGGCTATACGGTCGGGCTCGACCTCACCCGCCGCGATCTGCAGGCCGCCGCCAAGACTGCGGGCAAGCCGTGGGATATGGCGAAGAGCTTTGACGATGCCGCCCCTTGCGGCCTTTTGATCCCCGCAGAGAGCCTGGAACATAACCCGCCCCAAGGCTTCATCCAGCTGTCGGTCAACGGCACCTTGCGGCAGGACGGGCAGCTGGCCGACATGATCTGGCCGGTGCCGCGGCTGATCCACCTTTTGTCCCGCCACATCACGCTCGGCGCGGGCGATATCCTGATGACCGGCACGCCGGACGGCGTCGGCCCCTTGCTGCCCGGCGACAAAGTGGATGCCAGCATCGAGGGCATCGGCGATTTGTCCATCACCGTCCAAAAAGGTTGAGCCCCTTTCGCTAAAAACCCCGCCACACCACTTTATTCGGCTGGCAAAACGGGCCGTTTTTTAGGTATAATCCCCCCATGATCGGCACGGATATCGAACATTTGATGAAGCTTATCGCCCGCCTGCCCGGCCTCGGGCCGCGCTCGGCGCGCCGTGCGGTTTTGCATCTTCTGAAAAACCGCGAAAGCCTGATGCTGCCGCTGGCGCAGGGGCTGGAACGCGCCGCCGAGATCATCACCGAATGCCCCGCATGCCATAACCTGGATACCGTCGCCCCTTGCGCGATCTGCGCGGATGCGTCCCGCGATAAATCCCTGCTTTGCGTGGTGGAGGATATCTCCGACCTCTGGGCGATCGAGAAAACGGGAGCCTTTCGCGGTTATTACCATGTGCTGGGCGGCACGCTTTCCGCCCTCGACGGCATCACGCCGGAAGATCTCTCCATTCCGCACCTGACGGCCCGCGCGCGCGATGAAGCGGTAACGGAGGTCATCATGGCGCTCAACGCCACCATCGACGGGCAGACGACGGCGCATTACATCGCCGACCGCCTTGCGGGGTGCAGCGTGACGATCAGCCAGCTGGCGCACGGCGTGCCCATCGGCGGGCAGATCGATTATCTGGATGACGGCACCCTGTCCACGGCCCTTAAATCCCGAAAGACCGTTTAACCCCCATGAAAAACTTCAGCCACATCAAGACCTGGGTCTTTGACCTGGACAATACCCTTTACGATGCGGAAACAGAGCTGTTCCGCCTTGTCGCCGACCGCATGACGGATTTTGTCGCGCAGTTCCTCAAAACCGATGCCGAAGAGGCGAACCGATTGCGCAAGCATTACTACCGCACGTACGGCACGACGCTGCGCGGGCTGATGGAGGAGCATAACCTCGACCCCGCCGGTTTCCTGCAATACGTGCACGATATCGACTACAAGGCGGTTACGCCCTGCACGGCGACGCAAAACGGCCTGGCGCAGCTATCGGGCCGTAAAGTCGTTTTCACCAATGCCCCCCGCCATTTCGCAGAAGCGATGCTGGACCATCTCGGCATTACGCAACACTTCGACGGCGTTTTCGCAATCGAGGATGCGACCTATCTGCCCAAGCCGAATATCGAAACCTATCATACCTGCCTGGCGCTGCACGGCGTCGACCCCGCCGCCGCCTGCATGTTCGAAGACATGGAAGTGAACCTGAAGCCCGCGCATGACCTCGGCATGACAACGGTCTGGTTCCACGGTAAGCAGACCACCCCGCCTGAAAGCGCCGCGCATATCCACCACAAGGCGGAAAAGCTGACTCACTGGTTTGACGCCTATTTCAAGAACAACAACCCCTGACAGCAAGAGCGATCATCATGTCCGATTTCAAAGAACTTGAAACCAGCATTGAAAACATCTGGGAGCAGCGCGACAGCCTGACCGACAAGACCAAAATTCTCGGTCGGAAAACGGTCGAGGAAATCATGAATCTGATGAGCCATGGCAAGCTGCGCGTGGCCGAAAAAACCGACGGTGCCTGGCAGGTGAACCAATGGGTGAAAAAAGCGATTCTGCTGTCCTTCCGCATGAACGACAACAACGTCATTTCCGGCGGCCCCGACGGCGCGCCGTGGTTTGACAAGGTGAAATCCCGTTTCGACGGCATGGATGCCAAGGCCTTTGCCGAGGCGGGTTTCCGCGCCGTGCCGGGCTGCTTCGTGCGCGATGCCGCCTATATCGCGCCCAAGGTCGTTTTGATGCCGTCCTTCGTCAATATCGGCGCCTATGTCGATGAAGGCACCATGGTCGATACCTGGGCGACCATCGGCTCCTGCGCCCAGATCGGCAAGAACTGCCATATCTCCGGCGGCGTCGGCATCGGCGGCGTGCTGGAGCCTTTGCAGGCCGGCCCCGTGATCATCGAGGATAACTGCTTCATCGGCGCGCGCGCCGAAGTCGCCGAAGGCGTGGTGGTGGAAGAAGGCGCCGTGCTGTCCATGGGCGTTTATCTCGGCGCCTCCACCAAAATCATCGACCGCGCGACAGGCGAGGTTTTCATCGGCCGCGTACCCGCCTATGCCGTGGTCGTTCCCGGCACCCTGCCCGGCAAGCCGCTGCCCGACGGCACCGAAGGCCCGAGCCTTTACTGCGCCGTGATCGTCAAGCGCGTGGATGAAAAAACCCGCGCCAAAACCTCCATCAACGACCTGCTGCGCGCGTAATCATCATGGCACAGGATCCCGTTTCTATTTTGCAGGCGCTGATCCGCTGCCCCAGCGTCACCCCCGCGGAGGGCGGCGCGCTGGATTATCTGGAAGGCATCCTGACAAACGCGGGGTTTACCTGCCACCGCCTGAAGTTTTCCGACGTCGACACGCCGGACGTAGATAATCTTTATGCCCGCATCGGCACGGCGGCGCCGCATTTCTGCTTTGCCGGCCATACCGACGTCGTGCCGCCCGGCGATACGACCGCATGGTCGTTCGATCCCTTCGGCGGTCTTGTCCGCGACGGCTATGTTTGCGGGCGCGGCGCAGCGGATATGAAGGGGCCGATCGCCTGTTTCATCGCCGCTTTGCTGGATTTTATCCGGCACAACAGCTTCGACGGCTCGATCAGCCTGCTGATTACGGGGGACGAGGAAGGCCCCTCCATCAACGGCACGCCCAAAATGCTGCAATGGCTGGAAGAACGCGGGGAGAAAATCGATTTCTGCCTGGTGGGCGAGCCCACGTCACGCGAAACGCTGGGCGATATGATCAAGATCGGCCGCCGCGGCACGTTGACGGGGCATTTGACCGTGACGGGCAAGCAAGGACATGTCGCCTATCCGCATCTGGCGGATAACCCCGTGCCGAAGCTCGTCAAGCTGCTCTCTGCGCTGGATGCGCTGGTGCCGGATAACGGCAGCGACCATTTTCAGCCCAGCAATCTGGAGATTGTGACCGTCGACGTCGGCAATCCCGCCACGAACGTTATCCCCGCCCGCGCCAAAGCTGCCTTCAACATCCGTTTCAACGATCACTGGAACGGCGACACGCTGGAAGCGAAAATTCGCGAAACGCTGGATCGCGCGAAACTGCCCTATCAGCTGGACGTGCAGGTAGGCGGCGAAAGTTTTTACACCGCCCCCGGCGTTTATTCCGACATGATCGCCGCCGCGATCGAAAAGACGACGGGACAAAAACCGGAGCTCAGCACCTCCGGCGGCACGTCGGACGCGCGCTACATCAAGAACCACTGCCCCGTAATCGAATTCGGCATCGTCGGCGAGACCATGCATAAAACCGACGAGCGCGTGGCCGTTTCCGACATGCACGCGCTCACCGGCATTTATCAGGACATCCTGAAAAGCTTTTTCAAGCTTTAACCCGCCCCCTTACTGGCATCGGCACGGGTAATGGGCGTAACCGCCGCCCGACGGTACAGAGCAAGTGGACGTGGCGCCGAAGCTCGGGCAGTTGTTCCCCAGTTTGTCCGGCAGAGGGCCGTCTCCGGGAATCTGCTGGCCTGCCTGCTGCCATCTGTTATACGGCACGGCACAGCCGTTATTCACTTCCTCGCGCGGCCCCCAGTTACCCGTCGAGCAGTCCATGAAGCGGAAATAGGTGATCGTGCCCACTTCACCCGCATTGGGGCACACGTCGCTTGTTTCGACAATATACTGGGTTTCATCACAGCTACAGTTAACAGCACTCGTATTCGTCCAGGGGCCGTATGTCGGGCCCGGACAGCTGACAATGCGCTGTTGATCAACCCCCGTACCGGTAAAGCCCGAACCGTTCAGACCCTGGTCGTTATAATATTGATAACAAGTACGATGACGGGTCTCGACCGTTTCTTCACAGGTGCAGGTATCCGTGCCCTCCACCAACGTCCAACCGCTCCAAACGCCGGATTGATCGCCCGTGCATGTCCATGTCGATGTTTGCCGCGGCTGCGTACCCACCCATGACCAGCCCGACGGATGCCCCAGTTGAGCACATGTCCGGGTGCGGCTGAGCGTATAAGGTTCCCGGCAGGCACAGTTGTCGTTATTAACGTTCTCATACGTCACCACGTTATCGGGGCAGGTTCGCGACCAGGCGCGCGAAGCCGTGCCTGTCCAACATTGCGAATAATTACACCGCGTCGCACCCGCGTTTCCGGCCGTGCCGGTACCTGGCATAACGTTTGTGGCAGAACACTGGACGACATCCGATCCGGAAGCCGGCGTACATGAGCAAATACCCGACGTGGCCGGGCTGCGCGGCACCCAGTTTTCCCCATTGCATCTATAATGGCGCCGAAATGACGTGCCCGAAACGGGCGTATCCCACAGATCTCCGTTTACACCGGGTGGAATATATGCCGTTTCCTGAACACCATCCACCTGACACATATTTACGGTTATCGCAGGGCAGCCACTTACTCCCGCACATTCAGGAACGGCATCGCCATTCGCGTTCAATTGCAAGCCGATAGCGACCGTATTCGGCGGGCATGCCGTGATAACGGGATCCGTGGCAAGCCTGCACTCGACACGGCCATCAATAATGCGCACCACATATTCGCCGGGGCCGCATTTCATGGCATCTTCGTCACCCGCAATCAGGTTCGGGTTAAAGCAGTCATCCGCATTCACGTTAAAGTTGGTGTTATTGCAGATTTCTTCCGCCGTGTAATCCGTTGCAACATGAATCTCCCCCTGCACCTGCAACGGCACAACCGGCACGCTGCTGCCGATCCCCACCCTGCCGCCGGCGGGAACGTCGAGAAGATCGGTGATATCCGTATCGTTCGCCATGCGCCATAAAGGCGTTTCGTTAGAAGAATAATACTTGACATGATCGTCGTAATGGGTCGACGTATCCGTCGTCGCACGGGAAGAAACGCGGTAAATAGCGAGATTGTCGGAACCGGTGTTCCCCGTATGGCAATTGACGGCATCCAATGCCTGGGTCGGTGCCAGACAAGTCCTTTTCAGCTGACCATGGCGCGTATAGGCGCCACGCCCATCTTCTCCCACACTGAAGACGATAAAATGCGCTGATGAGTCGGGGGATATGGCGGAAGCCCCGGTCTGATCCACAATGCTCATCCCCCCTGCATCTTTCCGGTACGTACCCTGTACCGCCAGATTTTCCGTTACGGCATAATAAAGCTTTTGGCCGTAACCATCTTCAGAGTCTTCTTCCGGCAAGGAAAGCGCGCGAAACGGTACGCTCCCCCGGCGAACGCGCGGCGTCACCATGACCGGCGTGCCGGTGCCCGGGTTAACATTCACCTGACGCTCCCCCTGCTCCACGCAAACGCCGTTCGCGCATTGGCCTATGGCGGCAACACCGGTGTCTGCGCAGTCGGTTTCCATGCCGTATTGCGGGTCATCGCGCCCTTTGTCCAAAGGCGCCGGACAAGGATAGCGCCCGTGCTGGATCAAATGGTGCGCCAGGGCGTTCACCACCAGGTTGACGCGCGCAACGGTTTCTTCCTCCACCTTGTTTTTAACGTAAAGGTTATACGCGCCCACAAAAGCCACCAGCAGCAAACCCAGAACGACCATGACAATGGCCATTTCGATCAAGGTATAACCACGACTATCTTTTCTGCTTGCAAAATTGATCACGGCGCGATTCTCCGGTTAAAAATTTCTAATCACAAGTCGGTTGCGGGCCGCCAAAAGCCCGGCACATCTTACTGCCGTCCGCACAAAAACCGACCAAATAATGGTTAGGCGGACAATTCCCGACGGTAATGCTTCCCAAATTCAGCTTGGGATCACAGCTGGGCCCGTTGTTTATAATGCCCAGCATGGGGGAATGAGCACAGTCAATACCAAGAGAACTGCCTACGAGGCTCGAGTTGAAACATTTTTCCCCATTCGTATCACAATACTGGTGCACCCGCGCCTTTTCCGAGCGCATTTCCCCCGCGACATCCAGAGGATGCGCCGGGTTTTCCGTGTTAATGCCCACACGCCCACCTTTGTTTTGAATGGTTTTTACGCCCGTATAATACCATTTATCCGCTTCCGTAACATAGTCCGTCATCAACATCGGGTCGTCATAAAACAAAGGCCCTTGCACCATCACCATATAAGTCGGCTCGACAAAAGCCGCACTTTCGGGATCGCAGTTCGGGATATCACGGCCAACGCCACTACAGGGAACCGCCACCGTGCCGTTGATGGTCCAGCCGCCCTTGGTATCCGGCCCGTGCGACACCACCACGAACGGCCAGCCGTCCAGTTCAGGCGTATCTTGATCGACGTTATAAGGAACGGATTCATCCGCACCATCCTCTTTGTCCCAAACAAGCAACGAAATGGCGCCGTATCTTTCCTGATACTTGATCTTCCCGTAAGGAGGCACCTGATCATTGCTCAGCAAATAACTGCTGGCGAGGAGTTCCGTGACGACATAGGTCATCATCGTGCCCCAGCCGTCATAAGCCTCGCGCAAGGCAAGGCCGAGCGTTTTATAGGGGACAACGCCGCGCAAAAGCCGGTCGTACTCGACACCCGGTGGAACCGGCACGCCGTTTGTCGGGTAGGTTCCCGATGGCAAAGTTCCAAACTGCCGCCGGGCGCCCGCTATGCGGCAATGCCCGACGCACCCCGATGGCGAGAGCGTGGGATAGGCCACGCCGCCGGGACGGCAATTTTCCTTGCCTGCATCCGGATGCGAAACCGGTAAAGACGGATCCGCAGGACAAGGCAGCCGTCCGTATTCCGATTTAAAACGACCAAAGGCGATCTGAATATTGTTCCGCTTTTCGATCGTGCTGTTATAGGCTTTGCGCTTTGTATAGGAATCATAGGTGCTGAGGGCGCTGGCCACAAGCAAGCCCGTGATGGCCATCAAAATGGCAAGCTCAATGAGCGAGAAACCCTTCTGAGTTCCTTTTTTGATGAGACCCTGATTATGCGTGCGAATCATTCAACCCCTCAAACAGCGTAAACGCCAACCCCACCCCTACATTGTACCCTGTTTGCTTTTGATAAAAGATTAACAAAACCCTACCATTACAAAGGATTTTACAAAAATTACCCCTGCGTTCAGGGATCAATCGACAAATCGCTCAGATTGCGGCAAATCAAACCCGCCGAGGAAAAACCGACAATATATTCGTCTTCGCCGCAAGACTGTCCCTGAAACCCGCTAGGCGCCGCCACCGGAATGCATCCCGTCACGATATTATGAGCAAAGCCGGTCGCCCCGAATTGTACCGGCCCGGGTGATTGCGGGCATGTAATCCCGCTGCCGTCGACACCCAGTTTTTCCGGTTCGAAGCAGTTCCCTTCCGTCGAGCATATCCTTTGCACCCGGAGCCTTTCGGACAAAACATCTCCGGCGACTTCCAGATCCACCGTAGGTGTCGTCGTGCCAATACCGACCTTGCCGCCAATGATGGCATTATAAATGGTGGGATCCGCTTCCGACCCGCCAATCTTCCAAAGCTCGTTGATGGAAAAAGCGCGGTAAATCATCACATCATCAAAATATCGCGGTGTATTCCCCATGCGCCGCAGACCCGCGACAAACGTGGAATCGTTATCGCAGTTTTCCGTTTCATCCAGACCCGTCTGGCAGGGAAAGCTGATATTGCCCTGCTGGCTATAGGCGCCCCGATGGTTTTCACCGTGGGCGACAACAACAAAATGCGCCGTGCCCGAAACAAGAGGATCCCCATTCTCGGTAAAAACGGAAATCGAACCGTAATTTACATCATACGTTGCGGCAAAAGTCTGTGACGCCGTCACGGCATAGGTCATCTGAAAGCCCCATGGATCCAGGCTATCGCTGCGCGCCGCTGCGTCATAATTCGCTTCCGACGGGTTATATTGCGTGGGATCCAGCGGATCGCAAACGACTTCGGAGCCATCCGCTTTACTATAACATTTATCACGCGTGCCGGAATATTCAGCCCCCGCTTTCAAACTGCGGTACGGAATGCCGCCGATAAATACAGGGTCGAAATCCGTACTCCCCAAAGTCGCGTTATAAACGCTCCGCGTACCTGCCACACGGCAAATGCCCGTTCCGCCCGGGCCGGTGCAATCCCCGTCGTTCGGCAAAGCCTCCAGTAAATTCTGGCAACGATCCACGTTGGGGCCCGGAATGCCTTCCAGCCCCGCATCGGGATCGGTGATTTTTAACGTCGGATCTGCCGGGCAGGGATATCGCAAGCTGGAAGAGTAAAAAGTTGAAAAACCACTGCTCAAGGTAAGCTGCTTATTGTAAATCTCCCGCATGTATTTGTCGGTCAGGTAAATTTTATAAACATGGAACAGGGCCGCCATAATCAGGCCGGAAATCAGCATGACCATGGCAAATTCAATAAGCGTGAAACCTTCATGCCGATTGCCAAGTTTTCTCACGCATGATCTGAACGGCATATTCGAAAGCCCCCGAAGATATGAACCCACCTGTACTATTCTATTGTATTCTCAAATGGTTAAACAAGAGGTTAATGATGCCTTTACAACACACCCCCAAAAGAAAAAGCCGGAGCCCTTTCGGACTCCGGCTTTTTCAGGAAGTGCCCTTAACCTTGGATACGCAGTACCAGACCGCAATCCTTCGTGGTTGTGGATTCCAGATACAGGGGCTCAGCTGTCGTACCCATGCAGGATTCTTCCACACCGTAGGACTGGACATAGCCCGTGATCGGGTTGCCGTCATCAATACGGCGATCGATCTGAGCGGCGCGGGCCGGCGTCATCGGCTGCAAACCTTGCGTCTCGCCAGGCGTGCCGCCGATGGATTGCGTAATCATGACCACCAGACCAGAAGGACCGTCACCCGCGGCCACAGGAGAGCCGACCGTCGGAGAACCATCTGCAAAGCCGACAACGAAACCACCGCCGATTTTTGCCGCCGGGTGGGATTCACCCCAAGCCAAGGGGCCCGTAGAACGCAGCGGTGCGTTGGTCACGCCGGAAATAAGGTCGGCGAGCAACAGGTGAGTCCAGAACATCTGGGTTTCCGCCTCCTCCGTCATCGCTCCCGCCTGCAAGGCCGTCGTTACCTGTGCCGCCCAATCGGTAGCCCAGGTATCAATGCCGACGATGCCGTTACCCGCACCCGCGGTCGGATCGTTATGGTCACAAAGGCCGATGGCTTCATCGCAACCCGGTACGCGCTGGAATGCGGATACCATATCGCCCGGAATGGCAGCGTAGCTGTCGCGGAAGGTCGTGACGGCCGCTTCATAGGATTTCACCTGACTGATGGTTGCCGTGACGCGGGCGTTTTCCATCAATTCCTGGCCCTTCAGAATACCACCGATCAGCAGACCGATGATGGTCATCACGATCGCCAATTCGACGAGCGTAAAGCCCTTTTGTGTGTTGAGTCGTTTCATGCTATTTCGCTCCCCTTAAATGTTAAGCGCGTTAAATAAACTAAAAGCCGGAAAGCCCCTTTTGTTGGCTCCTTAAACCCGAATATATTCTGACGAGCAAAATACATCCTCAGTCAGGGTTAGTTTGGGAACCTCTCATTGATATTTCAACAAAAAAGTTAATGCTTTCTTTATTTTACGTCACATTATTGCTCAACGTGTCAAATTAAGCAGTACGATTTCACATATGCTTTTGTTTTTTCTATTCTTTGCATGTACGCGCGTACGGACTTAACATTGTCAAGTTGAGGGAATGCAGTTTCTCATTTCAGCCAAGGCGAGACAAAACACGAAGTAATGAACTGCGCCACTCCTCAAAATATCGCACAACCGACTCGCGACTACTCAAAATGTCTGCAAGGCCTTAAATTTTTCCTTTGTCTGCCAAATGAGCGGCGCGATAGGAAGATGGCGTTTCCCCCGTCAGTTCGCGAAACACCCGGTTAAAGGACGCGAGCGAGTTAAAGCCGGATTCGGACGCGACAACCTGAATGGAAATATTTTCTTCGTGCAGCAATATTTTGGCATCCTCAACCCGAAACTCATTGATTAACTTCGGCAAACTGCATCCAAAGGCGATATTGACGACTTTGGATACCGTACTCTCGGACACGCCCGTTTCGCGCGCCAGTTCTTTGCGGCTGAAATGATGTTCTTGATAAACCTTATCGACTTCAAGCAAATGCCGGATCTTTTCCGCCAGATGCTTCTCCTCCGCCGTCAAGGCTGCAAAACTGGTACGAGCCGTATTGCTCAACTGCACCGGAGGCGGATATACGCGGAACAGCGTCGTCGTGGCCAGATAAATGAAAGCGATGCCAAGGGTGACCAGCAGAGCTTCAGCTTCACGCACCGCCAGCGCATCGCTCGCGCGCAGGAAACTAATGAACAAAGCCAAAGTATTCATGGACAGCAACATCATAACAAGCCAATACCGTTCGCGACCTGATTTATGCCGCCACAGACTGGAGAAAATATCAGTCCGCAACCAGAGAGACAAAACGCAAAGCGCCCCCATCATCGCACCGCAAAGATACAAGACGTTGAAATAGTTGCTGCAATATATCCATTTCATTTCACATGAGCCATCTGCCTGCATTATGACGGCAGCGATTGCCGCGGCCAACGGCACGGCCAACAGCGCCAAAAAATGTCCCTTATGCGGCAACTCCGTCATACGTACAACCTGCAAGACCAGCAAGTAGCATAGGGGCGGCCCCATGGCCCAGCAAATCCAGACACCGAGCCGCAAAACCGGCGCAAGGTCGTCAAGACGCATGGCGAACTGAAGCGCGAAAGCCGCCGTTAAAAACAAGAAGTAAAGGATGGGGATAAAGGCTTGCTGCCAATGCCGCGCCCGGAAAACGATATAAACCAAAATGAGCACGCCTTGCGCGAAACCGGTAATCGCAAGCCATTCAAGCAGGCTGAAAGTAATGGCATAGTTCAGCATACCGCAGGATCCCTTCCTTGTGGTCCAGCATAGCACGGCACGGGATTTTTTAAAAATATCGGCGCTTATTCCGGTTCGGGTGCAGGCAAGGTGGGTTTGCGCTTGGAATAATCATTGTTTACTGTCATGCGGCGCATATTCATGATCTGCTGCACTTCCTGTGCAGGTACGCCCAGTTGTTCGAGCAGATACGCTTCCATGAAATTCACTTCGTTCGGGTGCAGGTCATCTGCCGTCAGCAAAATTTCCTCGACAATCTTACGGGAACTTTCTCGTTCCCCCTGCTCGCTGAGAACGAATGCCGGCATTTGCCGCGCCCAAATCGGCAAGGTATCCCCATCGGGATCCATTTTTGAAAGTTTATAAGCGTAATCCAGGGCTCTATCGAGATCTTTCATGCGGTGGCGGGCCAGAAAAATTGCCTGCACCAGCCAGCGCCATTTGTTGCCTGCAGGAATTTGCCCGACATGCGCCAGGTACTCGACGACGATACGCAGATCTTCCGCAACCGGCGTTGCGCCGAAATAATAGGCCGCCAGCATCGGCACATGGTTGGAGGCAGGGTCCATGTCATTCAGCAGCCAAAACCATTGGCCCAGCTTATCGTAATCATAATCCTTGACCGCGACGACGTTCCCCCCTGTATTACCGAGGTTCTGCAAAGTAATCGCGCCGATGCGGAAAGAAAATTGCGCGTCCCCCAAGGTCATCATAATGGCGCCGTTTTTAGTCGGCACAGGCGGCACACCGGACCATTTCGCCTGCATATGATACGTGCCCAGCCACACCAACACGGTCAGGGTAAAGACCAAAGCCAGAAAAAGATTGACCCGAAACCGCAACGCCGCACCGGACATTAAAATTCCCGCCGGATGAAGTCAAAGGCTGCCGCCACCAGCAACAAAGCGGTAAAAACGATGCCTTGCGCCAGAATAAACCCGTTCACACCCAATACCTCGACCATACGCGCCGCGTATGCCGTTGCGGTGCCCATCAGGGCAATACTATCGGATCCTTCCACGCCATATACGAGCCAGGAGGTCTGCCCCATCATATCCAGGCGGGGAATAATGATCGCAATAATATCCATTAAATTATTCAGCATGTTCAGCGCCATGGTTTCCGCCGGAAGCGCGGCAATGCCCAGCAACATGCCGATCAGCCGGCACAACACATAAAAACCCAGCGCCGCCAAGGCCGAACCCGCCGCGCTGGACAGCACCATGGAAAAGAACAAGGCCACCATTGTCATCAGCACGCATTCAACGGCAATGCTGAAACTCCAGACAACCCATCCGCCGGGATTGGGACGTCCCAGAAAATAAACGGAGGCGGAAACGGCGGCGGCGACCACAAGAGCCAAAACAATAAAGGCGAAGGCATGGCTGAACAAAAACGTCATGCGCGAAATCGGACGCGACAATAAGAACTCGACTTCTTTCGTTTCAAAGCAGCGGCGCATGTAAAAGCAGCAAAACAGCACAAGACCGATCACGCCAAGAAAGCGCAGCCCCCCCGCGCCAAAGACCAGCGCAAAGCTTTCCTGCTCCGTCAGCCCCGAACCACCCAGAAAAACGGAAACGCCCGCGCCCATAACAATCATGAGCACGAGCGTCATCATCAGTCTATCGCGAAAGGCTGCCGTGAGCACGAACCGGACAAGCGGTGCAGAAATCATTACCGGCTCCTGTTGTTGCCTTACATGCGTACCGGACGGCGATCCTGACCGAAGGTATTGTAAAGCTTGCGGTCAACCTCATGCACGTTCGAATTCGGCACAATCACGGCGCGCATGAAAATCACCAGTTCGGACTTGCGCACGTTATCCTGATGGCTGGAGAATGCCTTGCCGATGAACGGGATTTCCGAAAGCACCGGCACACCCTGGATTTCGACTGAATTGCTGTCACGCATCAGACCGCCCATCACCATGGTCTGGCCCGACTGCATCCGCAACACGGAATCGATTTCCTGCACGGAAACCTGCGGGATCTGGTTCGGCGGCGCACCCGACGGATCCAGCCCGTTAAAAGCCAGCGACAAAGGAATGGTCGGATCGGATATAAAGCTTTCGATGCTCGAAACGGACGGGCGAACGGTTAACAGGATTTCCCCCGTATCCGGATTCGCTGTCGGCACAACCGACATCAGCACACCTTCCGGAATACCTTTTTGCTCGCTATCAATGGTGATTTGCGCGGGCAAATCCACGGTGGCTTGCGTGATTTGCACGTCAAAATCGAAATAAACATTGTTCTGCGCCACGTTGACGATCGCGGGTTGGTTGTTCAGAACCGTCACGCGCGGACTGGACAGCGCCCGCACGGTACCGAAGCGGCTGATCGCCTGCACGGCAAGGTTAACATCGTCACCAGGCTTCAAAATCCCGGTAAAAGTGCCTGTCGGCGTGGGCGTAATGGATGGCATGGGGAAGCTGGCGCTAAAGACGGAAAGCCCTGTCAGATTCAAGGAGCCCCAGTCAATCCCAGTGGCGAATTCATCCGCCAGATCGACTTGCAATACACGCGCCTCGATCAGGATTTGCGTGGTCGCGCGGCGGCGGAATTCGTCGAGAAATCGCTTAACGAGCTTTTGTTGCCGATCAGAAGCAAAGACAGTAACCATGCCGGATTGCTTTGTAATCGCAAACGTCGCAGGCGCATTGGGCACGAGCGGCTCGGCCGGCGGCGTGGAAATATTCAGCGTCGGCGAACGGGACGGCGGCAAGGGCGCAACACGCGGATCACCCGGCAAAGGCGGCGGCACGGAGGCCGGATCGTTCGGATCATAAGGTTGCGGCTGGGAGAGCGGATTAACCGGACGGGCCACAGGATCCGCCCCTGTCGCAAGGGATACATAAGTATCGGATGCCGTTAAAATTTGATCGAGCCCATCAGACAGCTCCGCCCACAAATCGCCATCCAGGCTGGAGGAGACGGAAGAGCTGGATCCGCCGCCACCGCTACCACTGCCCCCCGTATCACCGGCTGCGGAACTCAGAGAGATTGCCGTACTGATCGAACCGCTGCTTTTGCGCGTAGAGCCGATATAGTCGACCATATAGGTTTTGACATACGGTCGATCCAGCTCGACACGCAGGACTTCGTTTTCGTATTTGTAGCGCAGGCCGGACATATCGCAAATACGTTCGATCACCTGATCAAACGGCTTTTCACGCGCCGTGAAGATGATGGAACCGCGGATTTGCGGGTCGAGTTCGATATCCACATCCGCTTGATGCGCAAGTTCGAACATCAGGTCGCGCAGCGATACCGTCTGGTTCACGGAGACCGTCACCAGCGGCGAGGGAAGCTTAAGCTCCGGCGGCGTTGCGACAACCGGCTGGAAATCCGGAATATTCGCTTCTTCCTGCGCCGGCAAATAGCCCGGCGCCAAAGCATCACGGTAATCCTGACCCTCCAGCTCGGCGGCGCGGTCGAAATCCTTGAACTGGTTTTTGGCCAGCTGGCAGCTGCTGAGAAAAGCCACAAGCCCCACTGCCATCACAGCGCGGGCGAAAGGATGGCGGGTGCGAAAGAAAGATTGAGCCATTACAATGAAATCCGGTGCAAGAAGTTGTTATTGGAAACGCAAAGACGCCCGAGGCGCCGCAACGTAAAGGCTACTGCCCGAGACATTGTTACAGAGAGAGTTTGGACGTGTCAATGTTCCCCATATCCTTGGAGCCACTGATCTTGAATTGCTGGATTTTCATTTTCATATCCGTCTGGATATCCGCCTCGTCGATGGCCGTTTTTTCGGAAATAACGCCGTCGGCGAAAAGCTTGAAAAGCGACTGGTCGAAAGACACCATGCCCGTCGCCTTGCCGTTTACCAGAACATCCTTGATCTTGGTCGTCTCCCCTTTCAGAATCAGTTCGCGGATCAAGGCTTCGTTCAGCAGGATTTCAAGGGCGACGACCATGCCGCCGTCCACCGCGCGCACGAGGCGCTGGGCGACGATGGCGCGCAGGTTCATGGACAGCGCGATGCGCACCTGATGCTGGCGCTCCTCAGGGAAAAGGTTGATGATGCGCTCCACCGCCTGCGAGGCGTTATTCGTGTGAATGGTGGCAAGGCACAGGTGCCCCGTTTCCGCGGCGGCCAGTGTTTGCTCCATCACTTCCGCATCGCGCACCTCGCCGACCAGGATCACATCCGGCTTCTGGCGCAGCGCGTTTTTAAGCGCAATATTATAGGACGTCGTATCGATGCCGATTTCACGCTGGGTAATAATGCCCTTGGCATGCTCGTGGTAATATTCGATCGGGTCCTCGATGGTGATGATATGCCCGCCGGCCGTGCGGTTGCGGTAATCCACCATGGACGCGAGCGTCGTCGACTTACCCGAGGACGTCACGCCCGAAACCATGATCAGCCCGCGTTTTTCCAGTGACAGTTTTTCAAGGATTTTCGGCAGACGCAGATCCTCGAAACTCGGGATCTTGCTGGTGATGCGGCGGATCACCATCCCCGTATGCTGGCGCTGGCGCATGACGTTGACGCGGAAACGGCCTTCTTTGCCCATATCGAAGGCGAGGTTCAGCTCCATGTTCGAATCAAACTCGCGCCGCTGACGGCTGGTCAAAACCTCGTTCAGCATGGCCTGCACGTCTTCTTCTTGCAAGACCTGCTCGCCCATCGGCAAAAGGTCGTCCTTGATGCGCAAGGTCGGCGCGACGCCGACCGTCAGATAGAGGTCGCTCGCCTCTTTCTTGATCATTTCATTCAGGTATGCGTAGATCGCAACGCCGCTCAAAAGGAATAACCTCCGTCATCTTCGCCGCCCTCGGCGCCCGGCGCAGGTGCCGCCGGCTGCGACGGCGGCGCAACGGGCGGCGGCGCCTTTTTCATGCCGCCCAGCAGCGGGCTTTTCTTCGGTTGCGGCGGCGGCGCCTGTTGCGCGCCGCTGCCGGTGACGCTGTCCGCCTGCTCGTCCGTATCTTCCGCGCCGCTCTTAAGCGCGTCATGCGCGGTGGCTTCGGAAATCAGCCCGCTGACGACAAGATCGTTCACGGAATCTTCCATCGTCTGCATCCCGTATCGCGAACCGGTCTGGATCATGGAATAAATCTGCGCCAGCTGGTTTTCGCGGATCAAGTTGCGCACCGCGTTCGTGCCCACCATGATCTCGTGCGCCGCGACACGTCCGCCGCCTTCTTTTGACAACAGGGTCTGCGCGATAATGCCCTGAATGGAACTGGAGAGCATCGCGCGGACCATTTCCTTTTCCGCGGCGGGGAACACGTCGATGATACGGTCGATGGTTTTGGACGCGGTATTGGAGTGCAGGGTGCCGAAGACAAGGTGACCCGTTTCCGCGGCCGTCAGCGCCAGCGAAATCGTTTCATGGTCGCGCATCTCCCCCACCAGGATGATGTCCGGGTCTTCACGCAACGCGCTTTTCAAGGCGCGGGCGAAGCTGCGGGTATCGTTCCCCACTTCGCGGTGGTTGACCAGCGCCTTTTTCGACGGATGGAAGAATTCCACCGGATCCTCGACCGTCAGGATATGCGCGGCATAATTCTCGTTGATGTGGTTGATCATGGAGGCCAGCGTCGTCGACTTACCCGAACCGGTCGGGCCCGTGACCAGCACAAGGCCTTTTTCCAGCTCGGCCAGGCGGCGCATCACGGGCGGCAGGTCCAACTGCTCCATGGTCGGGATCTTCGTCGGAATCACGCGCAGAACGGCGGCGGAACCCGCGCGGTTCGTAAAGGCGTTCACACGGAAGCGGGCGTCGGCGCCGAGGGAGATGGCGAAGTCATGCTCCAGCTCCCGCTCATAGATGGCGCGCTGTTCTTCGGTCATGATCGAAAACAGCATCGCGCGGATCTGGTCGCTGGTGAGCGGGTCTGTTTTAATGCGCTGCAATTCGCCGTCGATACGCACGATCGGCTGGTTGTTGCCGCTCAAGTGAAGATCCGAGCCCTTGTTATCGAGCGTGAATTTGAGAAGTTCGGTAATTTCCACGTTGTTCAATCCCCCTCTGCGCAGCACCTCGGTTATCGCGGATAACCCCCTGAGAAAAATCCTGATTCCGCATCTTCAAGATTAGCGGCAGAAACTGAAAAAAGGGTAAATAATTTTTTCATCATTACCGCCGCCCGCCACCGGCGCGCGTCTCTTATATCCTATATGGTAACGAAGTAGGGCCGCCACAAGCACAGGACCGCCACAAAGGCGAAAACAAGGGCGGGGCCGAAGGGAAAGGCTTTCTCTCCCGTCCATTTTCGCCAGAAAAGCGCCAAAAACACCCCGAAACCGCCCGAAAAGAACATAAACCACGCCGCCGTCGTCGCCTCTAGCCCCAGCCAGACCCCCGCCGCCGCGAAGAACTTTACATCGCCAAGACCGAGCGCTTCCTTATTCACCACCCACAGAAAAACCTGCCGCAGCAACAAGGAAAAAAAACCGTACAGCGCCGCGCCGCCCAAAGCCTCCAGCCCCTTGGCCGTCAGGAATTGCGGCGGGTTGAAAGACGCCAGCGCGGCCACCAAAACAGCCAGCAGGCCCAACAGCGCCACGGCGGTATTGAGCTTGTCGGGAATGATTTTATGCTCGAAATCGATGCCCACGACCGCCGCCAGCACCGCGGCGAGCGCGAACAGGCAAAGCCCCAAAACCGTAAAACCGTAAACGAAATAGAACGCAAGGCAAAACAGCAGGGTCAGCAGTTCCACCAGCGGATAGCGCCAGCCGACAAAGCCGCCGCAATAACGGCACCGCCCCTTCAAAAACAACCATGACAGCAGCGGCACCAGATCTTTGGCGCCCAGATCGTGATCGCATTGCGGGCAGGCCGAACGTTTTTTGGCGATCATGGAAATGCCACGCGGCAGGCGGTACACCAGAGCCGTTGCAAAACTGCCGAGGCAAAGCCCCAGAAAAACCGTCAGCCCGAAAAAAAACGCTTCCGGCACACCCGCCGGCGGATCCAGCGGCATCATGGCCGCTTATCGCATCGTGGCCAGACGGCGGCGGATCGCTTCCAGCGGCAACGGTTCGCTCAAACGGCCTTCGGCATAAAGCTGCAGGATGCGGCGGTACATGGTGGAGGCCATGTTTTCCTGCCCCATATGGTCGTAAAGCACAGCCTTGTTATAATACACATAGGCATTCCCCGGCGCCAGCGCATCGGCCATATCCAGATACTGCATCGCCGCTTCGTAGTTTTTAAGCCCCGCATGGGCCGTGCCCAGTTGTGCAGCGATATCCGCGTTATAGGGATAAACCGTACGCAGCTCTTCCAGCTTCTCGACGGCAAGCGCGGGATTGGACGTCTTCAGGATGCCCAGCATATTCGTCAGGGCTTCCAGATTTTTCGGATTGGCGGACAAAACCGTTTCATAGGCAGTCAAGGCTTCATCCGCGCGGCCCGCCTGTTGCAGGGCGAGCGCGCGCCCCATCATCACGCGCCCGTCGCGCGGATAATCGGCGGAAAGGGTATCGAAAAGCTCCACGGCCACCGCGAAACGGCTTTCCATCAGCGCCACGCGCGCGATTTTCAGGCGCGTATCCAGATCGCCCGTCGCGTGATCTTTGCGCACGACGATATAAGTATCGGGCAAGCGGCGCACAATGGCAGCTTCGCCAAGAATTTCCGTTGCCGTTTTGCCGGCCGCCGCCGGGTCGGCAGCCGTCGCCGGCGCGGGCGCGCTCAGTTGATCCAGCATGGCGGCGTTTTCAACGATCGCCTTTTCCGCTTCGGACGGTGCCGCTGTCCCGGGTGCAGGCGCGGTGGAAGGCGGCGCCGTATCGGCGGTCGCCGTGGTGACCGTTTCCGTCATCTCGGGCGGCACGGCTTCTTCTCCGGTCGCGGCAACGACATCGGACATATCCGGCATCGGCAGATCACCCATCGGTTGGTTCGCCGTGCGCGATGCCATCTCGGCAAAACCCGGCGCCGCTTCCGCAGGTGCGGTTTCCTGGCTGACGCCTTCCAGTGCGACCGTATCCGCCGGCAGATCGCCCGGAATGTCCGCCGGCATCGCGGCAGCGGGCGCTTCAGCCTCCACCTCGACGGGCGCGTCTATCACGGCAAAATCATCGGCAGGCATTGCCGCCGCCGTCTCGCCCGCCGGCGGCGCGTCGCCGAGGGCGGCAAAGGGATCTTCCTGCCCCGCCGCATCCTCCGCGGCAGGCACGTCAAATCCCGGCATATCGATTGCCGCTGCGATATCCGTATCGGTCTCCGCCGCGGGGACGGCGGCCTCCATTGCGGCAAAGGGATCCGGCGTATCAAGATCAAAGCCGGCGGACGGCTGTGCAAGATCCGCATCCGCTTCCGGCTGCGGCATGGGCGGTACCTCCGCGCCAATCACCGTTGACGCGGGCGCCGCCCCCGGCGCGGGCAGCATCTTCGCCGTTTTCGGCGCGCCCATAGGTTCGTCGGCGCCCATCATGGTCAGATAATAGTAACCGCCGGCGCCGCCACCCGCGAGCAGCAGGAGCAGCAAAAGCAAAATGCCCTTGCGGCTTCTCCCGCCGCCACCGCCGAAATCGCGCGTGGGCGCGGAAAGCCCGTCGCCGTCATCGCCGCCCGGCGCATCCAGATCAATCCCGCCGGCCTCTTCGCCATCAAAGGCGGCGTCGAAGCCGTCTTCATCCAGATCTTCATTCACGACTTCATCCTTGTTTTTGCCGCCAAACAGTTTCATGACTCATAGACCCTTGTTGAACCTTCGATGGATTTCAGGAACGCCCGCTCCAGATATTCCTGCCCGGTTTCCCGGCGCAAGTCGGCGGGCGTGCCGATAAAGCGCATGGCCCCATCGTGCAAAACGCCGACGCGGTCGCAAATTTCATCCATATCCGCCAGGATGTGGGAGCTGAGAAAGACCGTCATGCCGCGGTTGCGGCAGGCGATGATTTCATCCTTCACCAGGACGCGCGCGCGCGGGTCAAGACCGCTCATCGGCTCATCCAGGATCAGCAACGGGCATTCCGTCAGCCAGGTGCCCATCAGCCCCGTTTTCTGGCGCATGCCTTTGGAATAGGTATTGACCCGGCGCTTCAGCGCGGCACGGATCAAGGCGACACGGTCGGCCGCTTCCATGACCGCCACTTCGTTATAAGGACGCTTGTAAAGCGCCAGCGAAAATTTGATGAACTCCAGCCCGGACAAAAACGGCGGCGGCTCGAATTTTTCCGGCAGATAGGCGATTTTAGACTTCGCCGCCGGATCCAGCGTTTTTTTGCCGAAAATCTCGACACTGCCGCTGCTGGCCTCCATCAGACCCAGAATAATCTTGATCAGCGTCGTCTTGCCCGCCCCGTTCAACCCCATAAGGCCGAAAGTTTCACCCTGACGGATATCAAAGGAAATATTCTCGATCACCGCGCCATGACCGTAATCCGCCGTGATCGAATCTATCCCGATGGCGGATTCGGCGATAGGCTTGGCAGCTGTATCCAGTTCTGCGGCATGCGGAGAGATCATCGACGCGGCCTCCGTGAAGAAGAACCTCTTTTACCCTTGGACCCGGGCGCGCCGCCGTCCGTATCCCAGACCATGATGCCTGTTACAATATCATAGACCTGGTGCGGCTGCAGAGTGATGTTAATAATTCCGTTTTTACCGATATCATACCACTCCAGATGCACGCGGTCGCGGTCCACGCGGATCCCGCGGATTTCGGGAAGCATATAATAAGGCGTCAACTTGTACCCGTTCAGCCAAATGATCCAGTCATTCGCCGCCTTGTAAAAAATCCCCGAAAGCCATATCTTCCGGTCAACAGGGATAAGTTCCACCGACTCTATCTTGGCCGTGCTTTGCACGGCACGGCCGGATTCGGTCTTACGAATGGTATCAAGCTCGAGTTCTGTAAACAAAAGCGATTTGGAAAAGGGCGGGCGCGCAGCAATCTCCGCCACCTTTCGCGCTTCTTCCTCCGCCGCTTTCTTTGCCGTGTCTCTGGCAGTTTTCTTCGCCGCAGCTTCCGCCTGTTTTGGATCAAGCGCTTTTTCTTCTTTTTTCGGTGCTGGTTCACCTTGCGCCACACACATGGCCGGCGCTGCCAGCAAAAACACCGCAAGCGTAAAGGCCGCGCAGAAATCTGCCCGTTTAAACAGCCTCATTATCGACGCCCTCCCCAGCCGGATTTTTTCTCATCCTGCGAAACATCCGGTACAATTGTCATCCATTCGAAAACAGCAGAGGCAGCAATCAGAGACCGCAGTTCTTGTGTCCGAAGCTTGGCCAGCGTTTCGTTATCCAAATCTGTCGTGCGCCGGATGCTGAAAGATTGCAACCGGACATGTGACGGAAAGTCACGCATCATGGCATACACAAGGCGGTAGAACTCTGTATCTGTCATGGTGAACGGATTCTCGATATTGATCTGGCTTTTGATCACACGGGATTTCGATTTCTTGGCTGCCGCATTTTCTAGCGTCTGCACTTCGCTGACAGTATACCTGAAGCCCTGAATGCCCGCACGCTCCTGAACGGTATTCAGATCCCGCTCCAGCTGAAACCGGTCTTGGGCACTGAAGAATCCGGCGGTCTTCAGTTGCTCGTAGCGCGGCAGGTTACGTTTAAAGTCCTGAATTTCTTTTTTCACATCGTTAATTTTCTTTTGCAGAGAGGCAATTTCCCCCTCCACGGTGGCAAGCTCGACACTCGCCCTGCTATTCATGGGCATGATCGCCAGAAAAAAAATACCCGCCACCGCGACATTCGCCGCCAAAAGTACAGCCAGAATAAGCGCGCGTTTAATACCAATCAGCTTGATCACAGCGGCGCCCCCTCTATCTCAAATCGTGCAATATCTTTTTTTCCGGCTCTTTGGTTTTGGGTTACGTCCCCAACCCCCCCTTTCAAGGTCCCGTCGCGGGATATCCCCGAGAAAGGCTGTAAAATCACAACATTATATCCCGGAAACTTTTGTTGAAGCGACTGCTGCAGCTGTTCCGCGCGGATGACTTTTTGCTCCAACGGCAAACGGTCGGGCAAAGAGAAGCTGAAAGTAACCTTCACTTTACCTTTCTCTTCCTGCGGATTGGGAGCGCCGCCCCCTTTCCGGAAGCGATTGCGTAAATTTCCGCTGCTGCCCTGTCCTGTCATGGCCGCACTGGGGGTATGCGTTAAAGAGAGGTCTTCAAGCGTAATATCGCCACCAAGAGCCTCTTCTAAACGATAAAGCAATGCGGAGAGATCAACCGTATTCTTCTCCAGCATCTCTTTCACTTCCATTGCCGTCCGCACAACTGCGGGGTTCATTGGCAGCTCGTCAAAAGCTTCCGACTCTTTGGCATATTCCCGCTGGGCCAATTGCTTGCGGTTTTCCTTGTTGGCAATTTCTGACTTTGTCGACGTATACGACAGCATTACCTGCGCACTCATGCCGAGCAGACCGACGATGCCAAGTGACAAGGCAATCGCCCCGACGGCCGCCGCGAGGCGCGGGGCGTGGATGCGGTGCAGGCTGGGCACGCGCACGGGCAGGCGCAGGGAACGCTTCTTGCCCACCCAGGCCGCATGGACCGGGTCGGCGAAATTGTTTTTCTCAAGGCCGAAGGAGCGCACGCCGATGTGCTTCAGCGCTTCGCCGGGGTTCAGGCACCGAAAGTTCTGCACCCCCATATCCTGGCCGCTGAAAAATTCCTTCTCGATATCGCCGCAAATGATCATGACATCGAGGCCGTCCTCGGGCGTATAGCCGAAACGCGAAATATAGGTCATCGTCGCCTTGAATTCACGGATGACGTCTTCCACCCAACCAGGACCGTTCGTGCCCGCATCGGAGGCCGGCGTCAAACGGGTCAGCGCCAGGTTGCCGTCCTTGACGACGACCTGGCGCAGACCGCCCGTTTCGTTCTGCCCCACCAGCAGGGCCCAGCGGGAGCGGCGGCCGTTGCCGCCGAAAACCTTTTCGGAGAGTTCCGTCACCAGCGAAGCGGATTCCGTCGGCAACAGACCGAAGCCGGCAACGCCGATACCCGCCTCCATAATGGCCGTGCTGACGCGATCCACCTGCTCGGTTTCCGGCAGGGCGACGAAAAGATAGGCGGGCGCCGCCTTGGAGCCGCCGCCCGAAAGGCCGAATCCGTTCTTTTTCTTGGCACCGCCCGGCTTGACTTCCATCGAGGCGCGGATGGGATAGCTCGGGAAAGCCAGCTCCAGCTTGCGCTTCACGAAACGCGGGCGGTCGATGGGCGAAAGCTTCGGAATGTTCTCTTCGCGGCGGTAGGTCTGGTCTGCACCGTCAAACAAGATCACAAGCGACTTTCCGCCGCCCCGGGACAGGCCCTCGGTCAACTGCTCTTCAAAATCCGGCACGTCCCAGGCAACGGAAATTTCGCGTTCCATGCCGCTTTTGCCGGACGGGGAATAAAGGACGACGCCTTCGCCGCCGACCATCAATACCCGTTTCTTTCCGCCCAAACCCATCATGATGTCAGACACCCATCTTGCTGAAACTGTCGTAAACAGGGCCGAAAACCGCCGCCGCGATCCAGAGCATGATACCGCCAAGGATAACGGTCAGCATCGGCTCGATCATCGCGATCATCGCATCCACCCCTTCGTTCACGTCCTTATCGTAGAATTCGGCGACCTGTTCCAAAACGCCGGTCAGGTTACCAGATTCCTCGCCGATCTTGATCATGCGCACGACCAGCGACGGAAACTCGCCGGAATTGTTGAGCGCCATGGAAATGGGGGAACCTTCCTGCACCTGCGTGCGTACATTATCCAGCGCCTCGGTAATGACCATGTTGGTGGAGGTTTTTTTCGCCGCATCCAGGCATTTCAAAATCTCGAGGCCGCTGGTAAACAAAACCGCGAAGGTCTGGCAGAACATCGACAGGGCAATCTTGCGCGTGATCGGCCCCAGTACGGGCATGCGCAGGAAAATATAATCCGTCCTGTACCGGAAGCCTTCGGACATGGTGCGCCCGACCTTGATGAACAAATAGAAAAGCACCGCGATGCCGACCATATGCAGCGCATAGGTCGTGACGAATTCGGACGTCGCGATCAGCGCGCGCGTAATCCCCGGCAGTTCCTGGTCGATGTTTTTCAAGAAGCCCACGACCTCGGGCACGACATAGCCCATCATCAGACCCACGACGCCGATCACGACGACGATCAGAATCTTCGGATAACGCGTCGCTTTCTTGACCTTGGCGGCCATGGCGTCCGTCCATTTCAGGTGCTTGATCACCTGCCCGAAGGCCTGCGTGAGGTTACCCGTTTCCTCGCCGGCATTGAGCAAAGAGATGAAAATCGGCTCGAAAATCGCGGGATGTTTCGACAGCGCATTCGACAGGGACGAACCTGCGGAGACTTCGCTGAAGACATCGCCCATGATGTCGCGCAGGCGCGTGGATTCCGCCGTATCGCGCACGTCGGACAAGGCGTCGAGCAAGGGAACGCCCGCCTTTTGCAGCTGTTCCAGGTGAACGAACATCTGGATCAGGTCGCGCGTTTTCACGCGCGCAGCGGTCAAGGCGGCAAGCTTGCTGGCCTTCTCGTTCATCTCCTTGCAATCCAGCAGGTTCATCCCGCTTTCCTGCAGGCGATTGAACAGCTCGCCTTCGTTCGCGGCGTTGACGACACCGCGTACCGGACGACCTTTCGCGTTGATTGCCTTGTAACTGTATTTCGGCATGCCCCAGTATTTCCGTCAAACCCTGATAGATGCGGCACGGCGAACGCCGCGCACACCTTTCTTGATACAACAATTATAAAAGGAAACCAAGTACTTGTCTTGCGTTACATGCGATCGGCGAAGTTCAGCGTTTTCACGACCGAATCAAGACTGGTAACCCCCTCGTAGACTTTCAGAATGCCGTCGTCGACCATGCTCTTGAAGCCCTTGGTGCGCGCGAGCTTTTTCAGCTCCGACTTATGAGCACCGGAGGCGATCAGGTTATCCATATCCTCGTCCATATACAAAATCTCGACACAGGCGATACGGCCTTTATAGCCGACATTGCCGCATTCCGGACAGCCGCCGGGGTGATAAATGGTCGGCGGATTGTCCGAATCCAGCGGTTCGCCGTGCTGGTCATAAAGCAGCAGCTTGCATTCTTCCGGCGTCGCAGGCTTGGCGACCTTGCAGCTCGGACACAGTTTTCTGACAAGTCGCTGGGCAAAAGCGGCGATGATCGCGCCCGCCAGCATCCCCGGCTGCATTCCCATATCCACCAGACGCGGGATCGCCCCGAAGCTGTCGTTGGTGTGCAGGGAGGTGAAAACCTGGTGACCGGTCATAGCCGCTTTCAGCGCCTGCTCGGCCGTGACCTTGTCGCGCACCTCACCGATGAAGATGATGTCCGGATCCTGACGCAAGAGAGCTTTAATCCCCTCCGCGAAGGTCAGGCCCGCGCCCTCGCGCACGTGGGTCTGGCGGATGAGGCCGAGGGAATATTCCACCGGATCCTCCAGCGTCTGGATGTTCACGTCGGGCGTGTTCACCTCGTTCAGCATGGAGTACAGCGTCGTCGTCTTACCCGAACCCGTCGGACCGGTCACGATGATGATGCCTTCGGGACGGGACAGGCATTTCTCAATCAGCTTGCGGTTATGCTCGGAAAAGCCGAGCTGGTTCAGCGGCACAATGCTCGCGCTTTTGTCCAGGACGCGCAAGACGATGTTCTCGCCGTGCACCGTCGGCAGGGACGACACGCGGAAATCGGCCTCGCGTCCGCCGACGTTGAGATTGAAGCGCCCATCCTGCGGCATCAGCTTGTCGGCGATGTTCATCTCGGACATGATCTTCAGGCGCTGGGCGATACCGCTCCAGTACTCCTTGTGCAGCGTATGCGCGGTGATCAAATCGCCGTCGACGCGGAAACGCAGGCGGATGAAGTTTTCTTCCGGCTCGAAGTGCAAGTCCGAGGCGCCCATTTTCACGGCCTCGAAAACCAGCGCGTTCACAAGGCGCACGATCGGGTGGCTGTAGGCTTCGTCCTCCGACAGCGTTTCAAGGTTGATCTTGGCGCTCGCCGCATCACCGGCCAGTTCCTTCAAAATCCCGTCGATCGACGTGGTGACGCCATAGGATTTGTGGATGGTATCGGCCAGCACTTCCGGCGGGCAGACCAGCGTCGTGATCGCGCAGCCGCGCGGCAGGACCTGGCGCAGCTTGTCGATGGCGACCACGTCATAGGGGTCGGCCATGGCGAAAACGGCTTTGTTCTTTTCACGGTCCAGCGTGACCGGCAGCATCTGATATTTCAGCGCGTCTTTTTTGGTGATCAGATCCAGCGCCGCCGGGTCGAGCATCGTCTTCTTCGGGTCGAACTGCTGCAGGCCTGTGCTCTCGGCAAGGAAAGCGGAAAGAGTCGCGGAGCTGATGAAGCCGAGATCGACCAGAATCTCGCCCAGCAGCTTGGGCGAGCGTTGCTTTTCATACAGCGCTACCTTCAGCTGGTCGGGGGAAATCAGCCCCTGCTCGACCAGGCGGTCGCCGATGCGCTTGTTCTTGACATCGCCGCCCGGCGGCAGGCCCTGCTGGAGCGTGGGCGAAGGCGCAGCTTCCGCTTCGGATTTTTCCGCGGCTTTCGGCGCCGATGCGGCGGCGGCAGGCTTTTTCGGCTCTGCCGGCTCCAGCGTCAGAGGCTTTTTTTCCGTCGGTTTGTCGGGCGGTGGCATCATGGCATCCAGTCCAGCATCGGCCGGGATATTCATGTCTGCCGGCAGGCCCCCGCCTGCACCGGTTTCAGCACGCTTGTCTTTGGGCGCTGAATCTTCTGACATTTTAGTGAATCCCATAGGCTATGCTGTTCCTCCTCATACGCTTTTAGATTGCCACAGAAAGGTTAACAAAAGGCAACAATTCTAACTATTTAGTTACGTAAATAGCATTCGGGCGTGAATTTGTTAAGAATATCGCTTAAAAAGCAGCCAAGACTTGGTTATATAATATCCCCCATCCCTAAGCTTAAGGGGGTTTAACTGCCGAATCAAATTGTTATATCGGTTTCTTGGCACAACTTATCGAAAATGACTAAAGGTTCATATGAAGCACGGTACACAAATAATCAAGGGCTCTGCGCTGCGTCGTACGGGCGGATCACTCATGCTCGCCTTTGCGCTGGCCGCCCCGCCCGCGACGGCGCGCGCGGTCGACCTGACGCGGGAAGAAACCTACTGGAAAACCAATATCGTGGATGCCGTCATCGCCCTGCGCCCCTGCCCCGAAACGGGAATTTGCGGCAAAATCGTCTGGACCAACCCGCAGGACCGCAAGCTGCAGGATTATTTCGGCGATCCCAAGCGCGCGGGGGATGAAAATCTTTGCGGTTACAGCCCGCGCATTTCCTTCCGGCAGGTCGCCGCCGACCGCTGGAAAGGCACGATGGAAATGCGCGGTTATAACATCAACGCCAATATGGATGTCACGCTGACGGGCACGGATACGCTGCATGTCAAGGCGTCGAAATTCATTTTCGCCGAAACCGATACATGGCGGCGCGTGGAGAAAAACGATCCGCGCTATCCGCATTGCGCAGGCTGACACGCCGGCACCCGCGCCGCACACATAACGGCGCCACAGAAAGGATAACGACACAATGACATCCCAGCAGCAAACCGCCGCGCCCGCCCTTGCCTTATCCGATATCCGTCAGCTGGCGTTGCGCGACCTGCCCGCGCTGGATATGCCCAAAGCGCCCGCGGTGCTGGGCGATCTCGCGCATTTGTGGCAATGGATGACGGCGGCGCAAAACAAATCGAAACCCGCCATCCGCCATCCGCGCCTGTCGGTGTTCCTCTCGGCGCACGGCAGCTTTACGACGCTGCAGCAAAACCTGACGGCATTACCGAAGCAGCTGGCGGACGACAAAACCCCCCTGTCATTGCTGGCCGCACAGCAGAATGCCGACCTGCAGATTTACGAACTGGATCTGGCCACGCCCGCCGGCGATATCAACCGCGGCCCCGCCATGACCGAGGAAAACGCCGTGCAGGCGATTGCCTACGGCATGATGTCGGTGCAACCCGGCGTGGATTTCCTGATCCTGGCGACCGCCAATCCCGCCACGCCCGTACTGGCGGAAAAAATCGCGGCCGCGCTGGGCAAGGGGGATGATGCGCTTGATACGCTGCTGGTTTTGGGCGGATTTGACCTTGCCGCCTGTCTGGGCGCGGCGCTGGCCGCGCGGCTGGCCCGCGTGCCCGTTCTGCTCGACGACAGCGCGGCAATAATTCTGCCGCTGCTGACGGCGCTACAGGAAAACGCCGGCGACCACATCCGCCTCGCGGCCGATGTGCTGCCGCAAGAGATGCAATCCCCCGCCGGCATCCGCGCGGCGCTGGCGCTGTCTTTGCTCTCCGCCCTGACGCAAGCCGTCTAAAAAACGCTACGGCACCTGAAATATTTAAACAAAAACAAGTCATGCCCCGCCAGGCATGCTTCACATGCGATATATCCGGCATGCTTCACATGCGATGCATGGTGTGCAAGGATCCGGCACATTTTCGATAGAAAATGCTTTTTTATGAATCAGCGCCTTTGGCGCGCGCCGGATGCCCGCATAAAGCCGGCATGACGCTATTTTGTTTACGGCAGACAGGTAAATAACGAAAAAAAAACGCGCCCCGATGAAGGACGCGTTTTTTTATCGTTTTCGGCAAAGGCTTTAGAAAACATCGCCGCCGATACCGCCGCTGCCGGGAGGTTTCGGAGGCTTCGGGCCGTTCGCGCCCGGGCCCAAAAGCTTCATGCCGTTCGCGGACGGCGGCGGGGCGCTGTCCTTGACGAGTTCCAGCGCGCCCTTCGCATCCACTTCCAGACGGTAGACGGAGGAAGCGGCGGCGCTGGCCTTGTTGAAGGCGTCGACGAAACGGGAATCCAGTTTCTTGTCGTTGCCCCAGATCGGCTGCGCATCACGGAACAGGGATTCTTCCTGCCCCGGCGGGAACATGATTTTCTGGTTCGGGTTTTGCTTGGCCATTTTCTCGACCTGCTTGGAGATGCCGTCGAGACTGGCGACCAGCATGGCGAGATAGGCGCGCTTGGTATCGGGCTTGGATTTGCCGATGTTTTCCTCGCGCTCACTGGGGTAGGCGTCGATATGCACCACTTCCGCGATCAGGTCGGCAACGCCGTTGCCGAATTTTTCGGAAATGTTTTTGTAATCCAGCGGGGAGCGCACGCAATCGATCAGCATGACGGCAGCAATCAGTTCCTCCGTCGGGCTTTCGGTATGGGCCTGCACTTCCTTGGCAAGGCCCACGCGGCGGTTGACGAACATGTTGTTCAGTTCCTGGCGGATCGCCTGCGGGCCGATGCGCATTTGCTCTTCGCGCGCTTTTTCAAGCTTCTTTTTCTCGCGGTCGTAATCGGCCTCGGGCATGCCCATGTCGTTTTTCTGCAAATCGAGCATCATTTCGCGCTGGGCGAAGATCATGTCGATCTGCTGTTTGAATTCCTTCATCGCGTCTTTCTCGTTCGACATGGCATTGGCCTTGCTGAAGTTGAAAGCCTCTTCGATCAGTTTGGTCTGCGGCAGACCGGAATCTTTGAATTCCATTTCGGCTTCTCCTGCACTTCTCGGTGTGTTTTTCTTAATTGGTGTCCAAAAGGATTAGCACGGCTGCATGTAAAACACAAACCCGACGGGCATTTTCAAACATTCTTTCAACAATATGTGAAAACAATATTCTTACTCGCCCGCCTGCAGCAACGTGCCGTGCTTGCGCGCGTTATTGAAGGCCAGCTGCAAAACGCCGAAACCGACGGCCATATAAAGCATATTCAGGCCGAAAGCCCAGGCCATGCGGTCGGCCAGAAAAACGCCGTCGGCCACCAGCGCGCGCAACCCGTTAAAGACATGGGCGGCGGGCAAAGCCTCCGAAACCAGCTGCATCCAGTGCGGCAGCACGTTGGGCGGATAATAAACGGCGCAAAAAGGCGCAAGCGCGAAAGTCGTCATCCAGGCCAGGCTTTCCGCCCCCGGCCCGGCCTTGATGAGCATGGCAGTGATCAAAAGACCCAGCCACCAGCCCATGAGCACAAGATTGAAGAAAAACAAAAGCAGCGGCAGACCGAGATCGAAAATCGAAAACCCGTAAAACGGAATCGCCAGCAGCGCCGCCGGCACGATGCCGATGAGCGCGCGACACAAGCTGACGAGCATCAGCGCCGCCACCCATTCATAGGGGCGCAAGGGGCTGACGAACAAATGCCCCATGTTGCGCGCCCAGATTTCCTCCAGATACGAAAGGGACAGGCCGATCTGCGTGCGGAACAGCATGTCCCACAACAGCACCGCCCCCAGCAGCGTACCGAGCGCGATGTCGAGCGATGTCATGTTACCGCCGCCGCCAAGCGCGAAAAAGCGGCTGACGAAACCCCAGAGGATCATCTGCACCGAGGGCCAGTACATAATCTCCAAAAGCCGCGGCACGGAACGGCTGAGAATATAGACGTGCCGCAGCCACAGGGCGTAAATGCGTGTCAAAGCGCCGGACATTACGCCACCTGCCCTTCGCTGTCGGGCGCAGAAAGGTCGTGATGGTCTTCTCCGTGGCGATCCGGCGCCGCGCGGCCCGTGCCGCGCGCGACATCCAGAAACACTTCCTCCAGGTCGTTGCGGCCGTATTTCGCGATCAGGTCGGCGGGGCGGCCGCGATCGACGATACGCCCCCGCTTCATCATCAGCACGTTGTCGCAAAGCCGCTCCACCTCCTTCATGTTATGGGAGGCGAGCACGATGGTCATGCCCGTTTTTGCGCAATGCCCCTGCAGGTATTCGCGGATGCGCGCCGCCGTATCCGGGTCGAGGGAGGCGGTCGGCTCGTCCAGCAACAGCAGATCGGGCGCGTTCACCAAGGATTTGGCGAGAGACACGCGCGTTTGCTGCCCCGCGGAAAGCTTGCCGACGGGGCGGTCCAGAAATTCACCCAGATCCAGCTCCACCGCCAGTGTGCGGATACGGTCTTCGAGCTTTTGCACGCCGTAGAGCCGCCCGTAAACGCGCAGGTTTTCCCGCGCCGTCAGCTTTTTCGGGATATCGACATAGGGGGAGGAAAAATTCATGCGCTTCAGCGCGGCAAAACGGTCGGTCGCCATATCGTGGCCGAGCATATGCACCGTACCCGATGTGGGGATCAAGACGCCGAGCAGCATGGCAATGGTTGTCGTCTTGCCGGCCCCGTTGCCGCCCAGCAGCGCGGTGATGCCGCCGCGCGGCACATCGAAGGAAATACCGGCGACGGCCTGCACGGATTTATAGGATTTGGTCAAATCCCGCACGGAAACGGCGGGCATGTCTGCGGGTTGCGAAGGCGGGGCCAAAGACATATCGGACACGACACAAGACCTTTAAATCAAGTCTTGTCCTTGTCTTTATCCTTGTCCTTGCTATCGTCTTTTTTATCCGTTTTCTTGTCGGATTTTTCCGCTTCCTTGTCCTTGGGCTTGGCCTCGGCCTTGTCCGCTTTCTTTTCCGCGTCCTTGCCTTTTTTACGAAAGCTGTCGAGGGAGATGACTTCCCCTTTCTTTTTCTGCTTGTCGTCCTTGTCGAGATCCAGCTCCTCGGTTTCAAAGCGGATGTCTTCGTCGTCTTCCTCGCTGAGCGGCTGGAACTGCAGCGCGAAGTTGACCGACGGATCGGCAAAGATCGTGACGGCGGCGAGCGGGATGGTCAGGCGCTCGGGCACGTTATTGAAGCTGAGCATGACGGAAAAACGATCCTCGTCCACCTCCAGATCATAGAACTGGTGCTGCAAAACGATGGTCATTTCACCGGGATAGCGTTCCTTCAGGTAGTCCGGCAGCTTGACGCCCGGATGTTCCGTATAAAAGGTGATATAGAAATGATGGTCTTCCACAAGGCCGTCCTCGACGACTTCATCCAGCGCCTGGCGGACGACGCCGCGCAGGGCGCGCTCCACCATTTTGTCATATCTGAATGCCTCTTCCTGATTTCGCGCCATGCTGTCTTCCCTGCAAGCCTTTGGTTTTTATGTCGAGTTATTTCCTCCGACTGTAGCACATCACTCTAAGGCGAGTCCAAGCGCCTGTCACGGCCTTATCGGAGATTTTTTGTATCGTTATGTTTATCGGAAAGCGGCGGCACGCCGCAAAAGAAAGCGGGGCAGTTCTGTTGCTAGGCTCGCCCCACGCCCCACCTTCATCCGCAAAGATGAAGGGATTGTATCATTTGGCTGTCAGGCCGCCATTAGGCAGCGAGACGAACCGGTGCTACGTTGTTATCGTTAGCATCTATAAAAACAGCCCGATAACGGCGGTACAATGCCGGACGAAAGCAACCATCTTTACTACGCACGTCGATCCTGTTTCGGCCCCTTAAAATTTTTGCGGCCCGACTGGTGCCGCAGCAAAACTTTTATATTGGTGGAGCCGCCGGGTACCGCCCCCGGGTCCGTATCGCCTATTCCACAGCGCGTTTATCGTCATAGTCAGGCAAGCCTGACAGTTCTTATTATAGGTCATTTTCCGCATAAATCAAACCCTGCCTGTGCCTCTGCGCTTAAAAACCAATAACTTACAAATACTTGTGCGGCGCAGCAGGGATTTTTACTTTAGCGGCCATCCCGCTTTTGTTATGATCAGTCATAATTCGAGGACATTATGGTTGATCCTGTTAAAAAGCCCGACCTAAACGAACAAGAGTTGCGCGCGCAAGAAGAAGCGCAACGGGCGACGCTTGGCCAGCACTTGAAGATCGTCGACGACTGGATCGCCAATATGCAAGACCCCGTGCTGGGACCGGTGGGTGCAGCCTTTCGGGCGGCATCGGCCCGCATCATCCACCACGAAGGGCTGGATTTCGGCATGTCCCCCAGCGCCGTCTACCACTCTTTTCGCTATCCCGCCGCGCCGGGCCAGACCAGCTTCAGCAATGACGTTCTCTACGGCACGGAAGCGCTGGACAGCCGCGAGCGTCTTTTGGGCGCCCGTACGCATGAATTCATCCACGCCTTGCAATACGACACCGCCGCCGCACTGCACGCCGACCCGTTCAACGAGGCTTCGGACATCATCGTCTCTCCCTACGACTACATCCTGCGCAAGGAGCGGCTGGAGCAGGACGCCTATGTGAAGGGCGCATGGCTTTGCTCCCTTGCCGTCGACGATGCGCCCGGCGTTGTTGCCGCGATGAAGGGCACGCCCCTGCCGATCGATACGTTTCAGGACATCCGCGCCAAAAGCGGATCGCTGCAGGAAGCCTTCACCGCCGCCGCGCGCGATACCCGCAACCTGCTGGGCACGTGGCGTAAAAACGCGCCCCCTTCCGTTATTGCCGATGAATGGCATGCCCGCGCGCTGGAGGAATACGCGCGTATCATCAAAATGCGCCTGGATGCTGGCGATAAGCTCACCTTCGTGCGCCTGGCGGGCGAAGACATCCTTGAGATCGGCGACGCCTTCGGCCCCAATACTTTCGGCAGCAATGCGGCGGATCCCACGCTGACGGTCATTGAGAACCTGTCGCCGGAGAATGCAAAAAAGCTGGCGGAGATCAACGCTCTGCTGGGCATTGCCGACCGTGACCGATTGCCCGCGCTGGACGATGCCCTGCAGGCAAAGGGCGTGACGCGCGCGGCTTATCTGGACATCTCCAAAAAACATGTCGGCCCGGCGCGGAACGATTCCTCAAACAGCCCTGCCGTCGAAGGCTCCACCGCCTTCAATCCCTCCGCCCCCAGGCCGCCTGCGCCCTGAATCATTTTCCTGCGCTCTGCTGACATAGCCATCACGCATGAACGCCGCGGCGCGGTTCTTCCTCTGCCGCCGCGTAAGACGGGGATGACAAAAATATACGTTCTTCCGTACGGCCTAAAGATAAAGATCCGTGCCGGTTTTTTTGCGGTGGGAGGCCTGGGCGGCGCGAAAACGTTTGTTCACGTCCTTGACCAGCGGCGGCAGATGACGCCCGGCGCGGTAGAACTTTTGCGCAAGGCCCGGCTTCAGCAATTTATTCTCAAGATAATCCCGCATGGCGGGCGTATCGAGATAGTTATCCGTGCCGTCAAACCCCTTGCCTGCCTTCAGCGCTTTTTCAACATCCGTCACATCGATGCCGCGAATGATCGGCTTGTCCGCATCCTTATACGGCTGGAAGGACATGCGGAAATCCGTCGGCGTGATGCCGGGAATACCGAGCTGCGTACCGAAGTGCCGCGCGGCCGTATCACCGTAGAGCGCGCCGCGGCGGCCCGTCCATGCCATGAAAGCGTCTTGCAGAACCTTTTGCGGTTTTGCGGCAGGGTCTTCGAAAAGCACGCCGCCAAGATCGAAAGCATCGTTCCCGCCCCAATAGGCGGCTTCTTCTTCCTCGATCAGCCGTTCGAAGGCGAAGGCGTCGGCTTCCATCAAGGATATCTGCATAAAGTATTCGGCGAAATTCCGGCCGACCGTGGGAATGAAGCCTTGCTTGTCCTGCCAGGCATGGCGGATTTCATGGCCGATCAAAGGCGCTGCCTGCATGGGGCTGTCGGCATAGTTGGCGTTCAGCCCGACCGCGCCGGTGCCCATGGTGTAATAGGCCCCCGCGCGTTGCAGCGTGTGGTCGATAAAAAAGACGACATCGTTTTCCAGCGCCCAGGCCACCATTTTTTGAAAGGTCGGAGAGGCGGATTCCTGAAAAACATTGCGCAGCCTGCGCGCATCTTCGGCCACTTTTTCCGGCGGGCGCCGCGACTGAAAGCGGTGAAAGGACGATTGATCCCACGTTGCGCCGGTCGCGCCCTGCGGTATCGTCAATTCTGTGATCGGAGACTGCTGTGCCGCCATGCGCGTCTTTCGGGAATCTGTTTGTTTTCAGGATCGGAAAATATTTACATAAACTATGGAGTCTGTCAACCCACGGGCCGCAAAGCGCCCGTTTATCAAGATATTGCCCCGCGCCGGCGGCGGGGATTTTATCCTGTCAAAACCGCGCCGCTTTCGGGTATCTTGAAAAGAAAAACCCTATCGTCGCGACGTCTTTTTGGGAGAGGCTCACCATGCAGCAATATCTCGATATCCTGCGCCATGTGCTGGCAAACGGCACCATGAAACAAAACCGTACCGGCACGTCGGCCATCAGCTGCTTCGGCTACCAGACGCGCTATGACCTTGCCAAGGGTTTTCCTCTCGTCACCACCAAGAAAGTGCATACCAAATCCGTCATCCACGAATTGCTGTGGTTCCTGAGCGGCGATACGAACATCGGCTACCTGAAGGACAACAAGGTCAGCATCTGGGATGAATGGGCGGATGAAAACGGCGATCTCGGCCCCGTTTACGGCCAGCAGTGGCGCAGCTGGCCCGCGCCCGACGGCGGGACGATCGACCAGATCGCGCAGGCGGTGGAGTATATCAAAACCAACCCCGACAGCCGCCGCATCATCGTCTCGGCCTGGAACCCCGCCGATATTCCCAAAATGGCGCTGGCGCCCTGCCATTGCTTTTTCCAGTTCTATGTCGCGGAAGGCAGGCTCTCCTGCCAGTTGTACCAGCGCTCGGCCGATGTGTTCCTCGGCGTGCCCTTCAACATTGCCTCCTATGCCCTCCTGACACTGATGATGGCGCAGGTCACGGGCCTGAAGCCCGGCGATTTCGTGCACAGTTTCGGCGATCTGCATATCTACGAAAACCATATGGAGCAGGTGCGGCTGCAATTGTCGCGCACGCCGCACCCGCTGCCGCGCATGGAGCTGAACCCCTACGTCAAAAACATTTTCGACTTCAAATACGCGGATTTCGAGCTGATCGATTACGTTTGCGACCCCGCGATCAAGGCGCCGGTGGCGGTATGACGGGCAGGCACGACGACATCCGCCTCTATCTCATCGCCGCGGTCGCCGAAAACAACGTCATCGGCGCGAACGGCGATATGTGCTGGAAGCTCAAAAGCGAGCTGCAATATTTTAAGAAAACCACGATCGGCTATCCCGTCATTCACGGGCGCAAAAGCTTTGAATCCCTCGGCGCGCCGCTGCCGGGGCGGGCGAATATCGTGATTACCCGCGACCGTCATTATCATGCGGCGGGCATTACCGTCGTCCATAGCCTCGAAGACGCCATCGCCCTTGGCAAGGAAATCGCCGCCAAGGACGGCAAGGACGGCGTGTTCATCGCCGGCGGGGCGGAAATTTACCGCGCCACCCTGCCGCTGGCGGAAAAGCTTTACCTCACCGAAGTGCATATGGCGCCTGAAGGCGAAACCCGCTTCCCCGCCTTCGACCGCAGTGAATGGCGCGAGACCAAGCGCGAGTTTCACGCCGCCCTGCCCGGGGAAAGCGCCGATTACACCATTACCGTGCTGGAACGGATAAAGGCGGGCGCGGCGCGGGACACGGCCTGCGCCTGACACACCGCAACATCCAGCGCCTTGAAATATCGTTACAATTCCTACGCCATACCGATTTTTTGCTTGTTTTCCGCCATGGGAATCCGCTAGTATCTAATTCCATAATCAATCAACCCTGCATTATATGGCGCGGCAATTGTCCATGTCATTGAATTGAAGGAGAAAAACATGGCCAAGCCGCAGAAAGACCCGCAGCCGAAAAAGGATACCGACAAATCCTTTTTGCTGAAACGCGATGGCCAGTCCTTTGATTTCGACGATGAGCCCGCAAGCCCGCCGCCCATGCCGGAACCCACGCGTCCGATGCCTTCCCCCGAAAAGCCCGATTTCAAACCCTATCGGCCGAACGGCAAAAACGAGCGCATTGCCGAACTGGGCGACATGGACGATGACGAGGATGAACCCGACAGCCGTTTCTGGGACGACGACGATATGGAGGACGACCCCCTCTACAACATCGCCAACCAGCTGCTGCCCGACCGGCCCGAGATCAACGTCACCATCAACAGCATCGACCATATCGATACCACCTGCCTGATTGCCGCCGGCGTGATCGAGGAAGAAATGCGCGGCCATATGAAAGACACGCTGGTCGACCAACTGACCGCGGGCGCCCTGCTTGTCGGCGCAGAGAATTTCGACGACGTCGCGGCCAACCTGTCGCACCAGACCGTTTCACTGGTGGATGCTTTCATGGCGGCAGCTGAAAGCGGCCCCTTGTCCGCCACGTCCTTCAAATCCCTCGACATGCAAACGCAGCGCCTGATGATCGCCATGACGACGGCCGATCTCGAAATGCTGCACAAAGGCATGCATGACGGCAGCGTGCTCGCACCGCCGGACTATGAACTGGAAATGGTCGGCAGCTTCCTCGCCGACGCCTCGCGCAACAAGTCGCCGGCGCCTGCGGATATTCGCTTAATGAAACGCGCCGCGCATATTTTCAACGAGATCAGCCAGGCCCTGCCGCTGGACGTCACGCTGGCCGCCGGTGCCGACGGGTTCAAGCTGGTGGAAAAACACGCCGCCCCCGCGCCGAAAGAAGTCAAGCCGCAGCAGCAAAAACCCAAAGGCACGCCGAAACCGCCGCGTCATTGAAACGGCCGGCACACGCGCTTTTTCCGGCAAAGCAGGCACTGCCCTTGCGAAAACGCTGAAGATTCCAGTCTTTCTTCCCAAAAAAGCATGGCCGCTGACACCCTCACCGCAACCGCGAATGAACGCCAAATTTTCTTCCGGTCATTCCCGGCTTTAAAACCGGAACAAAAATCACGCCCCGTTTTTCACGCAAAAACAATCAGGATTTCACTGCCGCCGGTTTGATGTCCGGCAGCGACGTCCAAAGACGCGCGGCGATGTTGCGGAAGCTCTCCGATACCGGATGATCCGGCAGGGCGATCGTCACGGGCATGCCCGCATCCGCCTGCCGGCGAATGACAGGCTGCAAGGGCACTTCGCCGAGGAAGGGCACGTTCAAGCGCGCGGCGGCGGCGCGCGCGCCGCCGTGGCCGAAAATATCCTCGCGGTGGTTGCAATGGCTGCAGACGTGATAGCTCATGTTCTCGATCATCCCCAGCACGGGCACATTTGTTTTCTCAAACATGCGCAGGCCCTTTTCCGCCTCGCGCAGCGCGACGTCCTGCGGGGTGGAGACGATGACGGCGCCCGACAGCAGCACGTATTGCGCCAGGCTCAGTTGCGCATCGCCCGTGCCGGGCGGCAGGTCGATGATCAAAACATCGAGATCCCCCCATTGCACGTCGCGCAGCAATTGCTGGATGGCGCTGTGCACCATGGGGCCGCGCCAGATGACGGGGGCCGTCGGCTCCACGAAAAAGCCCATCGACATCAGCTTCAGCGTCTTGCCGCCGCCCATGTCTTTTTCGGGCGGGATGATCATGTCGTTCTTGCCGGTTTGCGGTTTTTCGCGCAGGCCCATCATGACCGGCTGCGACGCGCCGTAAATATCGGCGTCCAGCAGCCCCGTTTTCTTGCCCAGCATGACGAAGGCCGCGGCAAGGTTCGCCGCCACGGTCGATTTGCCGACGCCGCCCTTGCCCGAGGCCACGGCAATCATATGCCGCACCAGCGGCGCGACGGGGCGGGAAGAGATTTTGTGTCCGCCGAAACCGCCGCCACCCGGCTTTGCCGGGGCCGCGCCCTGTTTGACGGTCAGCCTGGGCGGCGGACTGCGCTCCGCCGTTAAAATGGCATGCACCTCGCGCACGCCCGGCAGGGCGGAAAGGGATTTTTCCACCGCCTGGCGCATCGGCTCCAGCGCCGCGCCTTTGTCGGGGTCGGTTTCGATGGTGACATAAACCTTGCCGTCCGTCAGCGAAACGCCCCCCACGCGGCCGAGCGCGGGGTCGAGCACTTCCTTCAGTTTTTCCAGCACCTGTTCTTTCTGGACGAAAGACATATATAATCTCGCTTCAATATTTGCCCGGGCGCCGTTTTTCAGCCTAAATCGCTTGCGGCTTTCTCCGGCCACATCATATAGTGGGATGCGAAAAATAAAACAGTAATTTCATAATTATTTTTCGACCTGAAAAGAAACAAAAACCGGGCCCTGCCCGCCCGATGCCCAACCATAAGGAAGACCGCGCCATGACATCCGACAGCACGCAGAACACGCCGGACGGCATGATCCTCGAAACCGGCCCCTGGGGCGGCAACCAGCCGCCGGGCGGCGGCAACAACGGCGACGGCAACAGCCCGTGGGGCAGCGGCGGCGGAAACCGCGGCGGTCGCAGCGGCGGGCCGGATCTGGACGATATGCTGCGTCAGGCGCAAAACCGTTTTCGCGGCCGCATGAACGGCAAGGGCGGCGGGCTGGAACCGCAAAAAGCCTTCTTCGGTATTCTGCTGGTGCTGGCGCTATTGTGGCTGGCAACGGGTTTTTACCGCGTCGAGCCCGGCGAGAACGCCGTGCGCATGACCTTCGGCGCATGGAAAGACACGCGCAGCGAGCCGGGCCTGGGCTATCACCTGCCCTGGCCGGTCCAGTCGGTGGAGAAAGTCGACGTCGCGCTCGACCGCAAGGTGGAGATCGGCGCGCCCGGCAACCGCGGCAACAGCAACATCATGCTGACGGGGGATGAAAACATTATCGACATCCACTTCGTCGTGTTCTGGCGCATCAGTAATGCCGCGCACTTCCAGTTCAAGATCGCCGATCCCGTGCGCACGGTTGAAAAAGTCGCCGAAAGCGCGATGCGCGAAATCATCGGCCGCACCGCCATCCAAAGCGCCCTGACCGAAGGCCGCGCCGAAGTGGAAGTGCAGACCAAGGATCTGATGCAGCGCATCCTCGACGAATACGAGGCGGGCGTCGTGATCAACAACGTGCAGCTTTTGCGCGTCGACCCGCCGCAAACGGTCGTCGATGCCTTTAACGACGTGCAGCGCGCCCGCACGGACAAGGAGCGGATGCGCAACGAGGCCGAGACCTACCACAACGATATCGTCCCCCGCGCGCGCGGGGAGGCGCAAAAGCTGATCCAGGACGCCACCGCCTACAAGGAAGCCGTCATCAGCAAGGCGAACGGGGAAGCGGAGCGTTTCCTTTCCGTCTACAACGCCTATGCGCAGGCAAAGGATGTCACGCAAAAACGCATCTATATCGAAACGATGCAGGACATCATGAAAAAAAGCCGCAAGATCCTGCTCGGCGACGACAGGGGCGTTCCCGTGCTGCCCTACATGCAGCTGGAACAGCCTAAATCCACCGGCAAGTAACCGCCGGCCAGACAGTTAATCGGAGCATTCGACATGAGCAAAGCACCCGCCTTCCTCCTCATCATCCTCGGCCTTGTCCTGATCGGCGTCGCCCAGACCGTCTTTATCGTGACGGAGCGCGAGCAATCCATGGTGATCCAGTTCGGGGAACCCGTCGCGCAATACACGAATCCCGGCCTGAAATTCAAGGTGCCGCTGATCCAGCAGGTTCTGACGTTTGAAAAACGCGCGCTCGACGTCGACGCCGCGCCGGAGCAGGTGATCCTGGCCGATAAAAAGCGCCTTGTCGTCGATACTTTCGCGCGCTACCGCATCCACGACATGCTGAAGTTCTACCAATCCCTGCAAACGGTGGAACAGGCGAACAACCGCCTCGGCAATATCATCAACTCCACCATGCGCTCCACGCTGGGTAACGCCACGCTGACCGACGTGCTGTCCGACAAGCGCGGCAGCCTGATGGTCGCCATCCGCAACCAGGTGAACGAAACGGTCAAGGCCAACTACGGCGTTGAGGTGGTGGACGTGCGCATCAGCCGCGCCGACCTGCCCGACGAAACCTCTCAGGCGATTTATGCCCGCATGCGCACGGAGCGCGAGCGCGAAGCAGCCGAATTCCGCGCGCAGGGCCAGGAAGCCGCGCAGGCGATCAAGTCCCGCGCCGACAAGGAACGCACCGTCTTGCTCGCCGAAGCCGAAAGGGAATCGCAGGTCCTGCGCGGCCAGGGCGACGAGCAGGCAATCAAGATCTACGCCGACGCCTTCCAGAAGGATCCCGATTTCTATGCCTTCTACCGCACGATGGAAGCCTACAGGAACAGCCTTTCCGGCGACAACACGACCTTCATCCTGTCGCCGGACAGCGATTTCCTGAAGTTTTTTGAAAACGAAAAAGGCCGCAGGAAATAATTCCCCCGCGACTGCGCCTGCAAGGAAAGCGGCATGACCGACCTGTTGACAGCGCTGGGCCTGATGTTTGTGCTGGAAGGGGCGATGTACGCCCTCTTCCCCCGCGGCATGAAGGAAATGACAGCCCGCATGGCGCAAATGCCCGATGCCGCTTTACGCAACTTCGGCATTCTCTTCGCCCTTTTCGGCTTCATCATCGTCGCCGTCCTGCGCGGGTATTGACGCGCCGCCGCCTTGAACCCACATCAGTCTTTGCGCTTCAATAACTTATCCGCCCGCCCTTGACGGTTGGGCGGCTTAGGCGCATAGCTTAATAACCTTTGTTTTGTACTCACTTGAACCGGAGGGTTTACGTAAATGACAGGAAAAACTCTTTGCCCCCGCAGGGCGCTTATGTCTTTGGTCATCGCCGCGATGATGCTGGGCGCCGCCCCGGCCGTTTCCCTGGCCGATACCCCGCCCCCCAGTTTTGAAAACCTCGCCGAAAAACTGCTGCCCGCGGTCGTGAATATTTCGACGACGACCACGATCGACATGTCGTCGCGCAACCTGCCGCAGATCCCCGACATGCCGCAATTGCCGCCCGGCTCGCCCTTCGAGGATTTTTTCCGCGAATTCTACGACCAGTTCAGGAACCGCCAGCCGCAGCAGCGCGGCGACAACAAAATCTCCGCCCTCGGCTCCGGCTTCGTGATCGATGCGGCGAACGGCTATATCGTCACGAACAACCACGTCATCAAAGATGCCGATGAAATCCGCATCATTTTGCAAAACGACGTATCGCTGGACGCGACGCTGGTCGGCGTGGACGACAAGACCGACCTTGCCGTGCTGAAGGTGGATCCGAAAACAACGCCGCTGGTGGGCGTCAAATGGGGCGACAGCGACAAGGCGCGCGTCGGCTCCTGGGTTCTGGCGATCGGCAACCCCTTCGGCCTCGGCGGTTCCGTGACGGCGGGGATCGTCTCCGCGCGCCAGCGCGACATCAATGCGGGCCCCTATGACGATTTCATCCAGACCGACGCCTCCATCAACCGCGGCAATTCCGGCGGCCCGATGTTCAATATGGACGGACAGGTCATCGGCGTGAATACGGCGATCTTCTCGCCCTCCGGCGGGTCGGTGGGCATCGGCTTTGCCGTGCCGTCGAACCTCGCGCAAAACGTCGTGGCGCAATTGATTAAATACGGCCAGACGCGCCGCGGCTGGCTGGGCGTGCGCATCCAGGACGTGACGGAAGATATCGCCGAAAGCCTCGGTCTTGGCAAGGCGCAGGGCGCGCTGGTCTCCAGCGTCATGGAAAAAAGCCCTGCCGCCGAAGCCGGCCTTGAAACCGGCGACGTGATCCTCAGCTTCAACGGGCAGGAGATCGGACACATGCGCCAGCTGCCGCGCCTTGTCGCCGCAACCGAAGTTGGCAAAGACGCCGCCGTCACCGTCTGGCGCAAGGGCAAGAAGCTGAACCTGAACGTCAAGCTGGGCCAACTGGAGCAAGCGGAAGAAAACGGCGTTCTGGGCAATAAACCCGACGCAGCGCCCGCGCCCGCCGTGAAGCCGTTGCAAGTGCAGTCCGCGGGCCTCGGCCTTGTGCCGCTAACCGATGCGCTGCGCGACCAATACGGCGTCGGCGCCGGCACCAACGGCGTGCTTGTCGCGGAAATCGCGCCGGATGGCCCCGCGGCCGAGCGCGGGATTGCCGTCGGCGACGTCATGATCGAAGTCGACCAGAAGGAAGTCGTCACGCCCGAAGCTGCCAAGGCGCAGTTCGATGCCGCGGCGAAGGCCGGCAAGGGATCGGTGCTCGTCTTCATCTCGCGCCGCGACGACCGCCGCTTTATCGCGCTGAAGCTCGATAAAGAAAAATAAGCTTCATGACGAAGGTTCTGGTCATCGGCGGGCCGACCGCCAGCGGGAAATCCGGCCTCGCGGTCGGCCTTGCCGCGGCCATGAACGGCGTCGTGATCAACGGCGATTCCATGCAAGTTTACGACGGCCTGCCGCTTTTGGCGGCACAGCCTGACGAAAAAGACCTTGCCGCCGCGCCCCATAAGCTCTACCGCGTCCTCGCTCCGAACGATCCGTGCAGCGCCGCGCGCTGGCGCGACATGGCGCTGGCCGAAATCGCCGCGGCGGAAAAAGCGGGCAAGCTACCGATCGTCGTCGGCGGCACGGGTTTCTACCTCAAAACGCTGATGAAGGGCATCAGTCCCATTCCCGACATTCCGCAGGCGGTGCGCGACGATCTGAACGCGCAACTAGCCGCGATCGGCAACAAGGCCTTTCATGCCTTACTGGCGGAAAAAGATCCCGTCATGGCCGCGCGGCTGGCCCCCGGCAATTCGCAGCGCCTTGTCCGCGCGATGGAGGTTTTGACGCATACCGGCAAAAGCCTTGCCGCATGGCAGGAAGGCGCGCCCGCGGGCACGCCCGCGCATCTCGATTTCAGGCTCGTCACCCTGCTGCCGCCGCGCGAACAGCTCTATGCGCAATGCGATAAGCGGTTCGACCTGATGCTGGCGGCGGGCGCGCTGGACGAAGCCGCCGGTTTTACGGCGCAATACCCTCATGAAACGGCGGCGCAGGTGCCGCTCAAAAAAGCGCTGGGCTATCCCGAGCTTGTCGAATACCGGCGCGGCGACATATCGCTGGAAGACGCGAAAACGAAGGCCGCGCAATCCACCCGCCATTACGCCAAGCGGCAAATGACATGGTTCCGCAACCAGCTGGCCGCCGACCTGGTGCTGGAAACGAACGATCCGCAGCCGGTCATCGACGCGCTACGCGGCTAGAAGAGGAAACGGATGATTGCGATCGATTTGACCAACGGCGAAATGCGCCGCCGACTGCCGGAAATCGCCCGTGCCATAAAAGATCCGGATGAGATATGGGCGTTTTGGGATGTTGAGAAAAAAGAACTTTTCCGCTTTTACTACGTACGCTTTGCCGATGCAAAAACGCATCCCTACGTTATATGCCGCACAGATAAGACGGGATGGATTCCCGACAGATCAGGCTTTGCGACGGATGAGAGAATCAGCCAGATGCGGCAAGGTACGCTTGTCTACAGGAGAGCGGATCATGCTTCCTGACCGCCTGTCGCGGGCCCGTGAGAAGACTCCGGCTTTAAAAGAAACTGAAACGGATTGCCCGGCCCGTTCGAAATGACGGGGACTTTTTTCTAGAAAAGCCGAAAGAACACACCCCTTAGAAAATCTTTTCGATCGCGCTTTTCTTTTTCTCGATCACCGGCACGTCGCCCCGGTTGACGGGCTTGCCTTCGTCGAGGTTCTTTTTCACGCGCTCCGCCTCCGCCTTCGGATCGACGACGCTGGCCGGCATGTTTTCAGAAGAGGTTTTATCGCTCCAGAAAATCAGGCGGTCGGTAAGGGAGCGGTTTTGCAAGGCGATATAACCGTTATCGCGGTTGATCTGGCCGCGGATGGCGGAATCGGCATCCTGCGCGCCGGCTTTCGCCAAAAAGGCCTCATCGGCGGTGGCAGGCGCCACATCCTGTTTTTCACCCATCAACACCGTCCGCGCGGCCCTGGACGTTTCGGAAGCCGGCGGCAGGTTGTCGGGCGACGGCGGGCGCAAGGCATATTCGGGCGGCAAGGTCAGCGGCGCGCGTTTCACCACCGTGAACTCGTCGGGCGAATGGCGGCCCATGCCCAGCTCCTGACGCATTTCCGCGCAGGCGGAAAGCGCCAGCGCGCCGGCCAGCGCCAGCGGCAGAACCATATATTTTCCCGTTTTCGCGATTTTATTTTTTTTCACTGTCGCGCCCTTTCCTCTCCGCAGCCTTGCCGAAACATCAGCTCAGGAACGGATTTTTATCCTTGCTTGTCATGGTATCGATCACCAGCAGCAGCGCGCCGATGGCAATGCTGCTGTCGGCAAGATTGAAAGCCGGCCAGTGCCAGCCCGCCACGTGCAGATCCACAAAATCGGCCACCGCGCCGAAACGCACGCGGTCGATCACGTTGCCGATCGCGCCGCCGACGATCAGTGCCAGCGCCCAGACCAGCAGCCGCCCGCGCGCCAGCGCCATCCAGACGATCATCAGCAACGAGATAACCAGCGAAATACCGATAAAAATAATGCTAAGCCCGTTCCCGCCGCCCATGTCGCCGTCGCTGCTGTCGAAAAGGCCGAAGCTGATCCCCTCGTTCCAGACCATGACGAAATTGAGGAATCCCGTCAATTCGATGTTGTTATACGTCTCGCGCTGGTCGATAAACATGCCGACGGGCTGCGCGGCGATAAACCAGTCGCCGAAGGCGGGATTTTCCCCATCCGTGCGCAGCATGGTTTCCAGCACCAGCCATTTGGTATATTGGTCGAGGAAAACGATCACGCAAATCATCACCATGCCGAAAAAGAAAAACTTGCCGGTGCGGTGCATGCGTACTGTCTGGACGTCGGTCATCAATCTTTCGCTTTATGCTGTCGTCATTGCAACTTATGCCCGTTATTTGAGCACAGCGCGGGCATCAAGGCAATCCTGTTTCATTTGCCGCACCAGCGCGTCCAGATCGCCGAAAGCTTTTTCCGGACGCAGGAATTTGACAGGTTCGACGCGCATCGTCTTTCCATAGATATCGCCGTTGAAGTCGAAAATATGCGTCTCGAAGATCGGTTGTCGGATCTTGAACATGGGGCGGATGCCGAAATTGGCAACGCCCGCGCGCGGCCCGCTGCCGCCCTCGACCGTCGCGCGCACGGCGTAGATCCCATAGGGTATGCGGATGTAGCGGTCCACCCGCTGGTTGGCGGTGGGATAGCCAAGCTCCCGTCCGCGCTTGTCGCCGTGCACGACCTCGGCCTCGATCTCCCACGGGCGGCCGAGCAGCGCGGCCGCCTCTTGCAGATCGCCCTTTTGCAACAAGGCACGGATGCGCGTGGAGGAATAGGTCGCACCGTCCGGGCAGGTCACGGGCTTGACCACCGTGACATCGAACATGTCGCGCAACGTATCGATCCCGCCGCCGCGCCCCTTGCCGAAAGCGAAATCCGCACCGACGACAATGCTTTCAGGCTCCAGCCGGTCGCGCAGGAAGGCCATGAAATCATCGGCGGATTGCGCGGCGAATCCCGCATCGAAGGGCGGCGCGAAAACCTCATCCACGCCCAGCGCCGCAAACAGGCGCGCCTTCATCGGCAGCAACGTCAGGCGAAAGGGCGGATCGGCGGGTTTGAAAAACTCGCGCGGGTGCGGCTCGAAAGTCATCACGGCGGTGCGCGTCCGGCGCGCGGCGGCCACATCTTTCGCCCGCGCGATCAGGGCCTGATGCCCCGGATGCACGCCGTCGAAATTGCCGATCGCCAGCACGGATCCCCGCGCCGCGCGCGGCAGAACCGTCATGTCTTCATACACGTTTCCCATGGCGCGGGAGTGTACCCGAGCCCCCGTTCAAAACAAAGCCCGTTCCGTTATCATGAAAGGTTAATTGATCAGGAATTCATGCCGGCACATGCGGATATCCTCGGGCGTGATCAGCTTTTTGCTGGCCACGGTGACGGAATGCAGCCGCCCTTCGATTTCCTTGACCCAGAAACCGAGGAATCTATAGAGTTCCGGAAACTCCGGCGCGCGGTCGTATTCCTGCCAGATAAAGCTTTGCAGCAGGCTCGGATGATCGGGCATGTGATAAAGGATTTCCGCCGTGGTCAGGCGGTAATCGCGGAGCTGAAGGATCAAGCTTGCCATATTCCTAATCTCCTATTACGAATGTGGCGTATCAACATTTCAGAAGTTACGCATCCTTACCTTTATTTAAGCATATATTACGACACAGGTGTTAAAAAACTTTGAAATCAAAGGCTTAACGCACAACAATCGGGGACGGTGAAACCAGGGCGAAAACATTGGTTTTATTCGGTTTTTCAGGCGACGTCTTCACCGGCGCGGCAGGGCGTTTTTCAGCCGTTTTCTTGCCTTTTTTATCAGATTCCAGTTGAAAAAATCGAAGGCCGGCGTTACCTATTTAGCACTTGTCCGGGCAGAGTGCTAAATGGTTGGGCTTTGCTGAAACAGGACATGAAACCTTGTTCAATCGAAGAGGACTACGACAATGAAATTCCGTCCCCTGCATGACCGCGTCCTGCTGCGCCGCGTTGAAAGCGACGCCAAAACGGCCGGCGGCATCATCATCCCCGACACCGCAAAAGAAAAACCCGCTGAAGGCGAAGTGCTCGCCGTCGGCACGGGCCTGCGCGACGAAACCGGCAAGCTGGCACCGCTCGACGTGAAAGTCGGCGACCGCGTACTGTTCAGCAAATGGTCCGGCACCGAAATCACCATCGACGGCGAAGAGCTGCTGGTTGTGAAAGAGTCCGACATCATGGGCGTGATCGAAGCCAAAAAAAAGGCTAAAGCCGCTTAAGAGCAATAAACCCATTACAAGCAGAAGGATTTAAACATTATGGCTGCTAAAGAAGTAAAATTTTCCGCAGATGCCCGCCAGAAAATGCTGAAAGGCGTCGACCTGCTGGCAAACGCCGTGAAAGTCACCCTCGGCCCCAAAGGCCGCAACGTCGTCATCCAGAAATCTTTCGGCGCGCCGCGCATCACCAAGGACGGTGTTTCGGTTGCGAAGGAAATCGAGCTGGAAGATAATTTCGAGAACATGGGCGCGCAGATGGTGCGTGAAGTGGCCTCCAAGTCCAACGACATGGCGGGCGACGGCACGACCACGGCGACCGTTCTGGCACAGGCCATCTTCCGTGAAGGCGTGAAGGCCGTTGCCGCCGGCATGAACCCGATGGACCTGAAGCGCGGCATCGACCTCGCCGTCGACGCCATCGTCGAAGACATGAAAAAACGCGCGAAGAAAATCGCCTCCAACAACGAAATCGCGCAAGTCGGCACGATTTCCGCCAACGGCGACGTCGAAGTCGGCAAGATGCTGGCGAGCGCCATGCAAAAAGTCGGCAACGAAGGCGTGATCACGATCGAGGAAGCGAAATCCTTCGACACCGAACTGGATGTCGTCGAAGGGATGCAGTTCGACCGTGGCTACCTCTCCCCCTACTTCATCACCAACGCGGACAAAATGGTTTGCGAGATGGAAAGCCCCTACATTCTTTTCTTTGAAAAGAAACTGTCCAACCTGCAATCCATGCTGCCGATCCTGGAAGCCGTGGTGCAGTCCGGCAAGCCCCTGCTGATCGTGGCGGAAGATGTTGAAGGCGAAGCGCTGGCGACCCTCGTGGTCAACAAGCTGCGCGGCGGCCTGAAAGTCGCTGCCGTGAAAGCGCCGGGCTTCGGCGACCGCCGCAAAGCGATGCTGGAAGACATGGCGATCCTGACCGCGGGCGAGGTGATTTCCGAAGATCTCGGCATCAAGCTCGAAAACGTGACCCTGAACCAGCTGGGCCGCGCGAAAAAAGTCCGCATCACCAAGGATGACACCACGATCATCGGCGGCAGCGGCGCGAAAAAGGACCTGGAAGCCCGCGTTGCGCAAATCCGCACGCAGATCGAGGAAACCACCTCCGACTACGACAAGGAAAAACTGCAAGAACGTCTGGCGAAACTGGCCGGCGGCGTTGCCGTAATCCGCGTCGGCGGCGCGACCGAGACCGAAGTGAAAGAGCGCAAAGACCGCGTCGAAGACGCGATGCACGCAACCCGCGCGGCCGTTGAGGAAGGCATCATCGCCGGCGGCGGCACCGCGTTGCTCTACGGCAAGCGCGTCCTGAAAACCCTGAAACCCGTCAACCGCGACCAGGAAGTCGGCATCGAGATCATCGCCCGCGCCCTGGAAGCGCCGGTGCGCCAGATCGCCCATAACGCGGGCGTTGAAGGCTCCATCGTCGTCGGCAAGCTGGCGGAACAAAAAGACGCCAACTTCGGCTACGATGCGCAGAAAGACAAATACTGCGACCTCGTGGCGGCCGGCATCATCGATCCGGTGAAAGTGGTGCGCACGGCGCTGCAAGGCGCTGCTTCCGTTGCCGGTCTGATGATCACGACCGAAGCGACCGTGGCAGACCTGCCGAAGAAAGAAGAAGCGCATGCACATGGCGACATGGGTGGCATGGGCGGTATGGGCGGCATGATGTAATCGTCCCCTTATCTTCACCAAACAAAGGGCCGGATCGCAAGATCCGGCCTTTTTGTTTGAATACAATATCTTAGGCCCAGTTTTTCCGCGTTCCATTGCCTTGACTTGCTTGATATTTTTCGTATTATTAGGGTTCGATCACCCAGATCAGAGATTCCCGCGAGGAAAGATGCCCAAAGAACCCGACAGCCTTTACGGCAAAAAAGAGCCCTTTTCCCTGCGCGATCTGTTCAAGGGGTTCGGCAGCGCCTATGCCGAGGGTAAAAAGATCGAGCAGGACATCGCCGCCGGCATGGCCGCCCAAGCCGCCGATGAAAAAAGCGCCGTGCCGCCGCCCGCCCGCATCCCGCCGCAGCAGGTTTACAAGGATTTCGAAGCCAACGTTGCGCCCCTGCTGGAGGCGCTTGCAAGCCTGCCCGCCGATGAAAACGGCTTGGAATTTTTCATCCGCGCCGATGTCGTAAACGACCTGAACGGCCGGCCCGGGGACCAGCGGATTGATGTCTGGCTGTTTTATACCCGCGACATTACCGACCAGCCGCGCGGCGGGGGCATGCCGACCAGCCATTTTACCCAGATGGAACGCAAGGACAGCACACCGGAAAACCCGCGCTATGACATTTGCATGGAGCTGAGCCTGCGCCCCGTGCTGCGCCTCTCCGTACGTCCCTACGATAAAACGCGCCAGATCGAGGTATCGCAATATATCGAATATTTCGAAACGCCGGAGCACGGGCATGAATACCCTGTCTTCCTCGGCGGTTACGGCCTTGTGCATGACACGCAGGAGCGCAAGCAGCTGGCCGCCGTCGGCGATTTCACCGGCGAGATGGAAAACTGGATCAAGGCCGTGGCCGATGACCGCGCGCCGCAAATTCTGAATGCCATCGGCTTTGCCGATGCGCGCCTGCGCCAGGGCGTCACCGTCGGCAAGCCGCTGCAGCTGAGAAAGAAAGCACCGGAGGCATAACGCGCCATGACGGAACCCCGCAAAAAACCCAAAACCGTTTTTAACAAGAACGCGGAAAACTACGTCAAAAACCCCGCTGACGTCGCCCGCGCGATCGCCGCCGTCAAGGCACGGCAAAACACGCGCCGCGATAAAGAAGCGGATGCGACGGCAAAGGAGCAGGAAAAAGCCTTTGCCGGATACCTGCGCAATCTGGAGCCGATATTCGAAATCCTCGAAAATCTGCCGCGCGATAAAAACAACATGGAATTTTTTATTCGCCGCGACCTGATGCCGCATAAAGCCGCCGATGACGGTGCCACGGGCGCACATATCAATATCTGGATGATCTATGGCCGCCACCGCACCGCGCCCGCCGGCGGCAGCCTGCCCGAAACGCATGCCGTGACCTTCGAGATAAAAACCAAGGATAAAAAACCCGGTGCGATCGAAAAAGCATCCGCGCGGTTACGCATCGCGCTCGGCGTCAAACCCGTGCTGCATATCGGCGTTGCGGCCGCGCAGAACGCGGAAAGAATCGACAGCAAGGTCTATCAGGAACGCTACGTTCGCGACAACGGCGCGGCAACACCCGCCGCGCGCCGCGGCGATTTCATCGAACAGCCCGATATAAAATCCCGCGAAACCCATCCGCATCTGCGCGATGCCGTGCGCGTGGTCTATGACTGGATCAAGGAGGTCGCACCGGAACGCACGGCCGAAATCCGCCGGGCGCTGGCCGTGCTGGAAAAGGCGGAGCTGACGGATGATGTCAAAATCTCGCGGCCGCTGACGCTTCGAAAAAACAAACCCACGCCCAAAGGTGGCTGATGCCCGAATTGCCGGAGGTGGAAACCGTTTGCCGCGGGTTGCAAAAATCCATTCAGGGCAAGAAGCTGGCGCGGCTGGAATTGCGGCGGCGCGATATGCGCTTTCCCTTTCCCAAAAACCTCGTCGCCGCGACGCGGGGCGCGGTCATCCGTAACATCACCCGCCGCGCGAAATATATCCTGATTCATCTCGACAACGGGCAGATCATTCTTGTGCATCTCGGCATGTCGGGCCGTCTGGTCATCGCCGACGCGGCGGATAAAACCCCGCCCGCCAAACACGATCATGTAATTTTCCATCTCGACGGCGGCATGCGCTTGCTGTTCAACGATGCGCGCCGTTTCGGGCTGGTCGATCTTGCCACAGCCGAAATATTGCCAAAGCACCGTTTTTTCGCGCATCTGGGGCCGGAACCCTTTGACGACGGTTTCACCGCCCAAAGCCTCGCCACCGGCCTGAAAAACAAAAAAATCGCCGTCAAGCTGGCGATCATGGACCAGCGCGTGGTCGTGGGCGTCGGCAATATTTACGCCTCCGAAGCGCTCTTCGAGGCGAAAATCGACCCCAGGCGCAGCGCGGGTAGCCTCTCTCCCGCAGAAGTCAAGACGTTATGGGCAGCGATCCGCGCCGTTTTGACCCGCGCGATTGCCGCAGGCGGCAGCTCCATCCGCGACTATGTGCAAACGGACGGGGAGCTTGGATATTTCCAGCACCAATGGGCGGTTTACGACAAGCAGGGCGAAAAATGCCGCAAATGCACCTGCCCCTTGCAAAAGACGGGCGGAATCAAGAAAATCGTGCAGGGCGGACGCTCTACGTTCTATTGTCCGGCGAAACAGAAATAAACACCCGCGCATGAAAGGCAGGTGCCCCATGTTGAAAAAGCTTCTGATTATCCTCTCTGCCGTATGCGTGCTCGGCCTCGCCGCGCCGCAAGCGCTGGCGGAAGGCTTTTCCACCGTGATCGAAGATCTGCCCATCATGGACGGCATGGCGGAGCGCGAAGACCTTGTCGTCGTTTTCGACACGCCCGAGGGCCGCATCGTCGAAACCACGCTGGAAACCGCCGCCGGCCCGCAGCAGGTGCTGACCTATTACCGCCGCACGCTGACGCAGCTCGGCTGGAAACCCGTCGGCACCAGCGAGAAATTTTACCTGCGCGAGAAAGAGGCCATGAGCATCGACGTGCAAAGAAACCCCGCCGCCGACGCTTATGGCGCGGAAAATGCCTATATCGTCACCTTTAAAATCTCCCCGCGCCGCTGAGAAGCGATGCGCCCCTCAAGAAAGGACAACACCATGACCGCACAAGCCAACACGAAAACAACCGCAGGAGAAAGCGCCATGACATTCGAAAATCTGATCGTCGAAAAGAAAGGCAAAGTCGGCGTTATTCAACTCAACCGCCCGCAGGCGCTGAACGCCCTGTGCAAGGCGCTGATGGACGAGCTGACCGAAGCCGTCGCCGATATGGAGGCCGACAACACCATCAGCGTCATGGTCATCACGGGCAGCGAGAAAGCCTTCGCCGCCGGCGCCGACATCAAGGAAATGGCGAGCAAGACGTTTATGGATGTCTATGGCGAGGATTTCATCACCAGCAACTGGGAAGCGATTTCCCGCGCGCGCAAGCCCGTCATCGCCGCCGTATCCGGCTATGCGCTGGGCGGCGGGTGCGAGCTTGCGATGATGTGCGATTTCATCATCGCCGGCGATAACGCCAAATTCAGCCAGCCCGAAATCACCATCGGCACCCTTCCGGGCGCGGGCGGCACCCAGCGCCTCACCCGCGCCGTGGGCAAGGCCAAGGCCATGGAGCTATGCCTGACCGGCCGCATGATGGATGCCGGGGAAGCGGAAGCCGCCGGCCTTGTCGCCCGCGTCGTACCCGCGGGTGAGCTGATGGCCGAAACCATGAAAACGGCGGAGAAAATCGCCGGTTTTTCCCGCCCCGCCCTGATGATGGTCAAGGAGACGGTCAACCGTGCCTTTGAAACCACCCTCAGCGAAGGGCTGAGATTCGAACGCCGCGTATTCCATGCCTCCTTCGCGACCGAAGACCAGAAGGAAGGCATGGCCGCTTTCGCCGAAAAACGCGCGCCGCAGTTTAAGGATAAGTAAAATAAGGATTTTTTCGGAAAATAAACCCCCGCCGCCGGCCGCACGCCCGCGGCGGGGGTCTTTTTGGGCAAGATTTATTGACATTAGGGCAAAACCGCTTTAAAAACCGTCACATCCGGCGCGCGACCCGCCCCGGGGCGATTCTATGCCCCCGAAGGGTTTGGCGGCGCGCGTAAGAAACAACCAGCCACCATCACGGCTATTATATTTAGGAAGAGACACTACATATGCCCGTTCATAAGTCCGCAAAAAAACGCGTTCGCCGCAATACGCGCGTCGCACAACAAAACAAATCCCGCGTTTCCGAAATCCGCACCTACATCCGCAAGGTTGAAGAAGCCGTCGCCACGGGCGACCAGGCCGTTGCGACGGAAGCGCTGAAAGCAGCCCAGCCGAAAATCATGCGCGGCGCGACCAAGGGTGTGCTGCATGAAAAGACCGCTTCGCGCAAAGTCTCCCGCCTTGCGAAAAAGGTCAAGGCGCTCGCGCAGTAATCGCGACGCTTCCAAGGTCATATCTTCCTAAAAAAAAACGCCGCGATGATCGCGGCGTTTTTTTGCGCGCAGCGTGAAGGGGGCCCGATTCACGATGGCGATTCTGCCGGATGATTCCATGCACGGCGAGAATCATATTCCGATTCTGCTCCGCGACTCATGCGCGAAGGACGCGTCAAACTTCGTTCAACAAAAATGCTGTCAAACAAAAACGAAAAAACCCGGCAAGTTTTGCCGCAGAATCGGGGAGCAGAAAATCTTTTCAAAAAGCGCAATCAAAAATGCGCCGCGTCATGCGCTTTTTTGAGACGAAAATCGTCGTCAAAAATCATAAATCCGACGGATTATTTCTTTTTTAATTTTATCCACAATCTCCTCTTGCGACTCATATCCGCGGTCGGTAGTCTTACCTCACTTCACACCCGCACACGATACGAAAAGCGAAGATCGCACAAGATTTTCAAGCGTTTTCATTCGCATGCCGGGTATTCTTCACCAAGAGAAGAAGCGGAATTCTCTAACACTCTTTCAAACGGGTGCCGGAACTTCTGACCTCATTCTCCTAAGGATTAAACATTAAAGTGTCAGAGGGTAGACGATGCTCGAAAGCGTGAATGCAGTTGTCCAGAAAGAAGAGACGGCGGACACGAAGAACACGCTGACGCATCGTTTTGATGACGTTAAATCCCGCCTGCGCACCGAGATCGGCGATACCGCTTTCCGCGCCTGGGTGCAACCTGTCGAAGCCGTGGCCTATCGCGGCGGCATGCTGGAAATCGCGGCGCCCACGCGCTTCATCCGCGACTGGGTACGTACGCATTACGCCGACCGCATCCGCGCGCTTTTCGCACAGCACTATAACGGCTGCACGCGCGTGGAATGCACGGTGGATGCGAAAACGGCCTCTGCCCTAGCGCCCCGCAATGCTGCCGCGCAGCCGTACGCGCCCGTTGTCACCGCCAATGAAAACGCCGGCCTGCCGGTCGAGGATTTGTCCTCCGCGCTGGATGCGCGCTTTACCTTCGACAACTTCATCATCGGCCCGACGAACGAGCTGGCCCATGCCGCCGCCCTGCGCCTGGCCAAGGGCGAGGACGTCAATTTCAACCCTCTGTTCCTGCAGGGCGGCGTCGGCCTTGGCAAAACGCACCTGATGCAGGCCATCGCGCATCTGGTGCGCGAAACCCAGCCGCAAAAACGCGTCATCTACATGTCGGCGGAAAAATTCATGTATCAATTCGTGCGGGCCTTGCGCGCGCGCGACACCATGGCCTTCAAGGAACAGTTCCGCGCCGTGGATATTCTGATGATAGACGACATCCAGTTCATCTGCGGCAAGGAATCGACGCAGGAAGAATTCTTCCACACCTTCAACGCGCTGATCGATCAGGGCAAACACGTCGTGCTCTCCGCCGATAAGGCGCCCGGCGATCTCGACGGTTTGGACGAACGCCTGCGCTCCCGCCTGGGCATGGGTCTGGTTGCCGGCATCCAGATGGGTGATGCGGCTCTGCGCCGCCAAATTCTGCAATCGAAATGTGCGCTGATGAAACGCACCCTGCCGGCGGATGTGCTGGATTTCCTGGCGCAAAAAATCGCCAGCAACATGCGCGAGCTGGAAGGCGCCCTCAACCGCCTGATCGCCCATGCGGAGCTGATCAACCGCCCCGTCACGCTGGCAACGGCGGAAGAGCTGTTGCAAGACCTGCTGCGCGCATCCGAGCGCCGCGTGACCATCGAGGACATCCAGCGCCGCGTGGCCGATCATTACAACCTGCGCATCGCCGACATCCTGTCCCCGCGCCGCGCCCGTCCCGTCGCCCGCCCGCGCCAGATCGCCATGTATCTGGCAAAGGCGCTGACACCGCATTCCCTGCCCGAGATCGGCCGCAAGTTCGGCGG
>Ga0206101_1000020_pt1 | contig 102508 bp, 94 predicted proteins | sample 1B0metagenome_FD_148613 | JGI IMG/M metagenome (GOLD analysis project Ga0206101, IMG submission 148613) | Enriched microbial communities from leaf-cutter ant dump, University of Wisconsin, Madison, United States - 1B0 | ecosystem: Environmental > Terrestrial > Nest > Insects nest > Nest dump... | reverse complement strand
CGCCGAAGGGCTTGCCGTCGTCGCGGCGCGGCTTGCCCGCAGGTTTTTTGCCCGCAGGTTTGCGGCGCGTCAGATCCGCATCGGCACGCGCATCGTTCTTCAGCGCTTTTTCGGAAGGGTTCATCAGATGATAAATCTCTTTCCATTTCGCGCCGTCCTCGGGGCTGACGAAACAGACGGCTTCGCCCGCCTTGCCCGCGCGCGCGGTGCGGCCGATGCGGTGGATATAGTCTTCCGCCACCTGCGGCAGGTCGTAGTTGATGACATGCTCGATATGCGGAATGTCCAGCCCGCGCGCCGCCACGTCGGTCGCAACAAGAATGCGGTGTTCCTTGCCGCGGAAATCGGCGATCACGCGGTCGCGCTTGCTTTGCTTGAGGTCGCCGTGAATGGCTTCGGCGCTATGGCCTTCGCGCGTCAGGCGCTTGGCCATGCGGTCGGCGCCGTGTTTCGTTTTGACAAAAACGATGACGGAGCCTTCGCGCGCCGCCAGATGCTCCAGCAGCATTTTGTATTTATCCGCGGTATTGACCTTGACGAGTTCTTGCTTGATGTTCGCTGTCGGCGTATGCGTTTCGCCCACGGCGATGCGTTCGGGCATGTGCAGATACTTCTTGGATATCTGCACGATCTCCGGCGGCAGCGTGGCGGAGAACAGCAGCGTCTGGCGCTCCGTCGGCATATGGCGCAGGATGCGGTCGATCTGCACGCCGAAGCCCATGTCCAGCATGCGGTCGGTTTCATCCAGCACAAGGAAACCCGCATCGCGCAGTTTCAAGCTTTTACGCTCCAGATGGTCGTTGATGCGGCCGGGCGTGCCGACGATCAGGCGCGGATAGCCCCTGAGCTGGTTCAACTGTTTGGACATGGACTCGCCGCCGATCAGCAGCGCGGCGCGGATGCCCGCATCGGCGGGGATCATGTCGCGCAAGGCCTTCAATACCTGCGCGGCCAGTTCGCGCGTCGGGGTCATGATGAGGGCGGTGGTTTTGTCGGTCGTCATCAGGCGTTCGATCAGCGGGATGCCGAAAGCCGCCGTCTTGCCCGTGCCTGTCTGCGCGGAGCCGAGAATATCGCGGCCCTTCAGCGCGACGGGGATCGCCTTCGCCTGGATCGGCGTCGGCATTTTGAAATGCATGCGCTCAAGACAGTCGAGCAGCGCGCGGGGCAAGCCCAGCTTGGAAAAATCGTTCATAATTATTTTTAGTCCTTCGTAAAATTTCGGCAAAAACAAACCCCTGCCCGCCCACCTGGGGGCCTGGCAGGGGTCGTTAAGCCTTCAGCAAAAGCTGATTAAGCGGCGTCTGCCAGCTTAAGATCGGTCGCAGCGGTTTTGCCGCGCTCGGTCGCCAGCTCATAAGAAATGCGCTGGCCCTCGTTCAGGGTCTGCAGGCCTGCGCTCTGAACGGCGGAAATGTGCACGAACACATCGTTGCCGCCAGCTTCAGGCTGAATGAAACCAAAACCCTTGGTCGGGTTGAACCATTTTACAATACCGGTTGCCATCTAGAATATTCCTTCTCTTAGAACCGTTGTCTCCCCGGCCACCTCGGCCGGGTATCTTGATAGAGTTTTGTCGCAGTCTTGAAAGACCCTTGGAAACTCTTAATCAAACACAACGAACGTCCCGGAGGGAAAATCGTTTCATATCTTTTCGATATGGCTGGCCTCAATATGCCGGACAGCTGGATCGGCGAAGAGCACTCACGAAACTCAGGAACTATAAACCATATCCCAGACAAAAACACAAGGGGATTATGAATAAAACCGACGATACCCTTACAGATACAAGATTGTTTTTTAAAGCTTCGGCCCGCCGGCGCGGCGGGACGGGGCGGGCGCGGCGGCAGGGGACGACACGGGCGGCAAGGGGCTGTGGAAGATCATTATATCATTGATTTCGTTTGTTTTAAGAACCCCCTCCGCCGGCTGCAACCCTTCGTTCTTCAGGCGCCGGGCCAGAATATCGGAAAGCGGTACCGGCTCTTTTTCCGGTTTTCGGTTCAGCAAAAGCGCAACCGTGGCGGTCAACTTGTCCGTATCCGCATCGCGATATTCGATATGAATGCCGATCACCTTGTCGTTTTCCAGCGTAGCGTGATTCTTGAACACGGCGCGGCAGTTTCCGATGCCGAGGCTTTCATGCAGATCGTTCAGCGCGCGGATGCGCTCGCGCAGGTCAAGCGCCGTGCCGCCGTTTTTCTGTTCCAGCTTCTTGTAATCGGCGGGGGTGACCTGCCCGCGGAAAACGTGATTCTGCTTTTCGTTGCACAACTCGTAACCCATCTGCATGTAGGACGAATTGCCTGTCAGCAGGGCGACGGCGTAATCGCGGACGGAAACGGCCGCAACAACATCATCGGGTTTTGCCGCCATGTTGAAGGCCTTGCGCGCGCTGCCCGCGATGGTGCTGTCGGTATCGTGGTTGTCGGGCGAACCCGCGCCGCCGAATTTCGCCATGGCGGCCACGCGCGGCGCCTCTGCCTTGGGCAGCCAATCGTCGCGGAAATTCCACCAATAGATGCCGTACATGCCGAGATCGAAGGCGGGGCGTTCCTTGCCGTTCGCATCTTTGATCTTCGCCTGCGCCATGCGGTCGACTTTTTCCACTTCGGTCGTCAGCGTTTCAGCCATGAAAACCGCTTCGGGGCGCTGGGCATGCGCATGGTTGATCAGCGCTTCCCAACAGTCGGGCGGGATCAAATAAGCCGCATCGCAGCGGAAATCGGTAAAGCCGGCATCGAGACTCCAGTCGATCACTTTCTTGAAATACCCTGCCTCCTTGTCGTCGCCGAAAATGAAAAAGCGCCTGGCTTCGGGCGACGCATAATTGATATGCGCGACATCCGACCAGGGATCTTCCGCCGGGCCGCCGATTTGCAGGCTCAGGTCGTCCTTGCGGCGGAACTTGAAATAGAATTCCTTTTCAACGCCGTTCTCGCGCCAGCGCAGGCCGATGAACGTGCCTTTGCTGCTGCGGATATGGTCGGGTTCGCCGTCGGCCTGTTGCAGGATTTTGGCGATGGCATCGTTTTCTTCAAAAACCAGCGGATGATCCGCGGCGACGTGATTGCAGACGAGATCGGCATAGAGATGCACGCCTTTTTCCTTCGCCTTGGCGGCGAAATGGCGCAGGTGCTCCTTATCGGCCGCATCGCCTTGACCTGCGGAAAATTCAGGGTCGAGCCGGAAGTGATCCTTCACCGCATAATAGCTGCCGGAGAGTTTTTGCCCGTGGGAGACTTTCTCCACACCCGTCAGCACGCCCATGGGGCTGAACCAGATGGCGTTGAAGCCGAGAGCGGCGGCCTGATCGACCAGCCACGATGCGCCGTCCGCCGCGTCCTTGCCGGACCAGTCGGCGATGGGGCCTGCCATGCGGGGCGGTACGTAATATATACGGTGACCGGGCAATTTTATTTCCTTAATCGATATATATTTGACATTATCATATCAAAGAAAAAACCGATCTCAAGCGAAAATCCCCTGCTGCGATGCAGCAAGATAACTGTTTTTAAAGGGTTTTTTAATTTCAAAAACCTTTTCATCTCCCTTTGACCCCGCGCGCGCGGATGTTTTATAAGGAATTTGGCGGTCAACATCATATTCAGAGGAGTGTTCGCATGTCTCAAGGCAACGAATGGTGGCGCGGCGCGGTGATTTATCAAATCTATCCGCGCAGTTTTTCCGACAGCAACGGGGATGGCATCGGCGATTTGAAAGGCATCACGCAAAACCTTGATTACGTCGCCTCGCTCGGCGTGGATGCGGTCTGGCTCTCGCCCTTCTTTACCTCGCCCATGGCCGATTTCGGCTATGACGTGTCGGATTACAAAAATGTGGATCCGATGTTCGGCACGCTCGACGATTTCGACGAGATGGTGCGCGAAATGCACAAGCGCGAGCTGAAGCTCATCATCGACATCGTCATGAGCCATACGTCGGAAAAACACCCCTGGTTCATCGAAAGCCGCTCCAGCCGCGACAATGCCAAGGCCGACTGGTACGTCTGGGCCGATCCGAAGGACGACGGCACGCCGCCCAACAACTGGATGTCCGTTTTCGGCGGCTCCAGCTGGCAATACGATACCAAGCGCGGCCAGTATTTTTACCACCAGTTCCTGAAACAGCAGCCCGACCTCAACGTGCGCAACCCGGAGGTGCAGGACGCGCTTTTGGACGTCTGCCGCTGGTGGATGGAGCGCGGCGTGGACGGCTTCCGCCTCGACGCGCTGAACCACTGCATCCATGATGCGCAGCTGCGCGACAACCCGCCGTTGGAGGGATTCAACCGCAACCAGCAAAGCGGCCGCCAGACGCATCCCTATTACTGGCAGCGCCACCTCTACGACAAAACGCAGCCGGAGATGATCCCCTTCATCAAGCGTCTGCGCAAGCTGACGGACGAATATCCCGACCGCTTCATGGTGGCCGAGATCGGCGACGACCATCAGGTTGAAACCAGCGTCGCCTATACCGACGGGCCGGAAATGCTGCATACCGCCTATAACTTCGCGTTGCTCGGGCCGGATGTGTACAACACGAAAACCCTGCGCGCCGTTGTCGAGGATTACATGAACCAGCCGGGCGACAGCTGGCCGTCCTGGGCCTTCGGCAACCACGACACCGTGCGCGTCGCTTCGCGCTGGGCCGTCAATAACAAGCCCGATGCGCAGCAGGCCAAAATGCTGGTGGCGCTTGCCGCATCGCTGCGCGGCACGTCCTTTATTTACCAAGGGGACGAGCTGGGCCTGACCGAGGCGGACATTCCCTTCGAGCTGTTGCAAGACCCCTTCGGCATCTTCCTCTGGCCCGAAGACAAGGGGCGCGACGGCTGCCGTACGCCCTTCCCCTGGGACGGCAAGAAAGCCAATGCCGGCTTTTCGACGGCGGAGCGCACCTGGCTGCCCGTGCCGATCGAACATTTGAGCAAATCCGTGGCGGACGAGGAACAGGACGGCCATTCCGTTTTGCACTTCACCCGCCATTACCTGAAATGGCGCAAGAACCTGCCCGCGCTGATCCATGGCAATCTCAAATTCTTCGATACGCCGGAAAACGTGCTGGGCTTCATCCGCTATCACGAAAGCGGCGATGTACTGTGCTGTTTCAACCTCGGCGACAAGGCGGCCGATATCGCGCTGCCCGCGCCCGCCAACGCGGTCGAGGACCACGGCCTTGATTACACGCAGGACGGCACCGATCTCCATCTGCCCGCCTTCGGCGCATATTTCGGCAAGGTGCATGGATAAGCCCGATACCCGCCCGACAAAAACCCCCGCCCTCACCGGCGGGGGTTTTTGTGCTTATTTATTTCGCGATCATCGCATTGAGCAAATAAAAAGATGTCATGCCCGCGCAGCATGCTTTGCATGTAAAACAGGCCTGCGGGCATCAGGAAGGCCGACAGGCCGTCTTATGACTCATATGACGCGCAGACACGCTGCCGGATACCCGCATAACGCGACAGGCATTTTCTTAGTGATCTATTTAACCGGATGAACGCGAAATTAAATATACTTCAGCCCCTCCAGCCCCGGATAGGGGTGGGTGATGACATAGGCGGGAATGGGGTCGAGGTAGTCCTTGAAACGCCCCTTCTCCAGAAAGGCTGCGCGGAAATTGGATTTGGCGAAGTAATCGCCAAGGCGCGGCACGATGCCGCCTGCGATATAAATGCCACCGAAAGCGCCGTAGGTGAGCGCAAGGTTGCCCGCCGCAACGCCGAGGAAGTGGCAGAACATTTCCAGCGTCTCGATACAGACGGGGCAGCTGCCGTTCAATGCGGCCTCCGTGATTTCCGCCGGCTCCTTTTCCGGCAGGTCGCGGCCGTCGATACCGCAAAGGCCGTTGTAGATATTCACCAGCCCCTTGCCGGAAATCACGCGCTCGGCCGAGATATGATGGTATTTGGTTTTTTTCAGCCATTCGAACAGGGCGAATTCGCGCGCGTTCGTCGCAGGCATGGTGACATGGCCGCCTTCGGTCGTGATCGGCACGGGCTTGCCATCCGCGCCGAAAACGACGGCACCGACGCCCAGCCCCGTACCGGGGCCGATGATGCCGATCGGCGCACCCTTCACCGCCTCCTTGCCGCCGACCTGATAGTAATCCTGCGGCGTCAGATAGGGCACGGCGAGCGCCAGCGCGGTAAAGTCGTTGATGACATCGAGCTTTTCAAGCCCGATTTCGTCACAGGTCGCGCGGATGGAAAACGACCAGTGGTTATTGGTCATGGCGACCTGATCGGAACCGTTCAACGGGATGGCGACGGCAAAAGCACCCTCCGTCGGCGCGTTTTCGCCGTGGCGCTGCAAATAGGTTTTGGCAGCATCCGCCAGCGTTGGAAAATCATCACACGGCAATACGTCGATATGGTCGATTTTATCGTCGTTCGCAATGGCAAAGCGCGCGTTGGTCGCGCCGATGTCGGCAATCAGTCTTGTCATGAGGCACACCCTTGCCCGCTGTTGAAATGAAAGTCCGTATAGTCCGGCATCAGATTTTGCCGAGCGCGGCATCCAGATCCGCGATCAGGTCTTCCGCCGCCTCGATCCCGACCGACAGGCGGATCAGCCCGTCGGAAATGCCCAGCGCCTCGCGCTGCTCCTTCGGCACCGATGCATGGGTCATGATGGCGGGATGCTCGATCAGGCTTTCGACGCCGCCGAGGCTTTCCGCCAGCGTAAAGACGCGGCAGGCCGACAGCATGCGGCGGGACGCTTCCAGATCTCCCTTCAAAATCGCAGTGATCATACCGCCGAAACCGTTCATCTGTTTTTTGGCAAGCGCGTGCTGCGGGTGCGAGGCAAGGCCGGGGTAATAGACCTTCTCCACTTTCGGATGATGGCTCAGCCATTCGGCGATTTTCAGGGCGCTTTTGCAATGGCGCTCCAGCCGCACGTCCAGCGTTTTCACGCCGCGCAGGGCAAGAAAACTGTCGAACGGGCCCAGAATGCCGCCCGTGGAATTCTGGATGAATTTCATTTTATCCGCCAGTTCCTGCCTGTCGCCCACCACGGCGATGCCGCCGATGATGTCGGAATGGCCGCCGATGTATTTGGTAACGGAATGCACCACGATATCCGCCCCCAGCGCCAGCGGACGCTGCACCACGGGCGTGGCGAAAGTATTATCGACGACGGAGACCAGCCCCTTGTCCTTCGCGATTTGGGTGATCGCGGCGATGTCCGTGAGCTTCAGCAGCGGATTGGTCGGCGTTTCGATCCAGATCATACGGGTATTGTCCCTGACCGCCGCGATTACGTTCTGCGGATCGCTCATATCGACATAGGAGACGGTAAGACCGGAGGTTTCCTTGCGCACACGCTCGAACAGACGGAAACTGCCGCCGTACAAGTCATCCGAGGCGATCATATGCGACCCCGCCGGCATCAGATCCAGCACCGCGCCCGTGGCCGCCATGCCGGAGCCGAAAGCAAAACCCGCGATACCTTCTTCGAGATCGGCAATCGCGCGCTCGAAAGCATAGCGCGTGGGGTTGTTGCCGCGCGCATAAACGAAGCCCTTATGCTCCCCCGGCGCGGCTTGCGCATAGGTGGATGTCGCATAGATGGGCACGTTCACCGCGCCCGTCGTCGGGTCGTGTTCCTGCCCGCCGTGGATGCAACGTGTGGAAAAAGCATGGTTTTTACGGGAGGAAGTCATCAGGCTGCCTGACCTTTCAGATAAAAGTGGTTCAACATGTCAATACGCGTCACAACGCCGAGGAATTTTTCGCCATCCGCGACCATGACGGCAGCGCCTTTTTGCAACAGCGGCGCGGCATCGTCGATCAGCGTCGTTTTTTGCAACACCGGGGAGGCGGGGCGCATCACTGTCGTCACGCTGTCCTCCAGCGATGTTTCGTCGGCGGTATCTTCCTGCGTCATGCGGGTCAAAAGGGTTTTTTCATCGATAATCCCTTTCAGATTCCCCTGATCGTCCAGCACGGGCAGTTGCGACACATCGGCAAAGCGCATGCGCTTGTAGGCCGTGCGGATCGTATCGCCGAGCCGCACCGTGACCGTATCGCCGCTGTCGTGGCGGCGTACGACCAGATCCTCGATCGTGCCGGTCTGCACGCGGTCGGTGAAGCCCTGCTCGGCCATCCAGAAACTACTGAAGGTTTTGGAAAGATATTTATCCCCGCGGTCGCAAATCAGCGTGACCACGCGCTTGGGCTCCGTCTGTTCGCGGCAATAGCGCAGTGCGGCGGCGGCCAGCGTCCCCGATGACGGGCCGGCCAGAATGCCTTCCTGCAACAAAAGCTCGCGCGCGGTGGCGAGGCTTTCCTCGTCCGAAATCGCATAGGCTTTCCTGACCAGCGAAAGATCGAGAATATCGGGCACGAAATCCTCGCCGATGCCCTCCACCAGCCAGCTGCCGGGAGTGATGTTTTTTCCCTCGCTGATCATCGGCGCGAGGATGGAGCCGACGGGATCTGCCAGCACCATTTCGGTTTTCGGGCTGACATGCTTCATGTAATTGCCGATGCCGGTCAGCGTACCGCCGGAGCCGACGCCGCAGACGACGGCGTCCACGTCCTGTTCCATCTGCTCGTAAATCTCCGGCCCCGTATATTCGAAATGCGCGGCGACGTTGGCGGGGTTGGCGAACTGGTTCACAAAGAAACCGCCCGTTTCCGCCGCGATGCGCGCGGCGACGTCCTGATAATATTCCGGATGGCCGCGGACGACGTCGGAACGCGCAACGCGTACATCCGCCCCCATGGCCTTGCAGTGGAAGATTTTCTCCCGCGACATTTTATCGGGTACGACCAGAATGACCTTATACCCCTTCAGGGCGCCCAGCAGCGTCAGGCCGAGGCCGGTATTGCCGGCCGTTGCCTCGATGATCGTGCCGCCGGGTTTCAGTTTGCCTTCTTTCTCCGCAACGTCGATCATCTGGCGCGCGATGCGGTCCTTGATCGACCCGCCGGGGTTTTGCGATTCCAGCTTGGCGAACAACCGGCAGGGGCCCGTATCGAAACGCGTGATTTCGATCAGGGGCGTATTGCCGATCAACGCCAGAATACCGGGGGGCTGGTTTTTCATCTTTTATGCACCTATGTTAAATTTTCGCTTACTTTATAAGGCTTTAAATTAAATGTAAAGGCTGCACGCCCTTGTTGCGCTGCACATAAAATGCGGCCAATATAGCGCGTGACTTTACACATTGCGAAGGCTAAAACCTTGAACATGAAGCAAGAACAAAATCCCGCCGTTGCCGCCTCTCTTTCCCGCTGGCCCGCCCTGCAAACCGCCGCCGCGGATTGCGCGGAAAAAGAGCCGTTGCTGTCCAGACTTGTCACCGAAACGATTCTGACCGCCGCCGACCTGCCCGAAGCCATGGCGCGCCTGCTGTCGCGCAAGTTGTCCGACCGTTATTTGACCGAAGAAATTCTTTTGCAGCTGTTCAAGGATTTTGCCGCCGCCACGCCGCAGCTGACCGGCATGATCAGCCGCGATTTTGACGGCATCCTCGCCCATGATCCGGCGGCGACGTCGGTGCTCTGCCCGTTTTTGTTTTTCAAGGGTTTTCATGCGCTGCAATCCTACCGTCTCGCGCATTACCTGTGGACGCAGGAGCGCAAGCCTCTGGCGCTCTATGTGCAAAGCCGCGTTTCCGATCTCTTCGGCGTGGATATACATCCCGGCGCGCGCATCGGCTGCGGGATCATGATGGACCATGCGACGGGGATCGTCATCGGCGAGACCGCAGTGGTCGAGGATGACGTTTTGTTCTGGCACGGCGTGACGCTGGGCGGGCGCGACTTCGCTCCGAACGACCGCCACCCCAAGATCCGCAAAGGCGCGGCGCTGGGTGCGCATGCGCTTCTGCTGGGCAATATAGACGTCGGCGCAGGCGCCCGGATTGCCGCAGGCAGTATTGTCGTGAAGGATGTTCCCGCCGGCGCCACCATTGCGGGCGCAGCGGCAAAGCCGCTTGAGAAAGCGGCAAAGCCGAGCGAAAAAGCGACAAAGCCGAGCGAAAAATAACGCCATAAACGATAAGTCAAGAACGGTGACCCAGCCCCGCCCGTATCGCGCGTAATTGTCGCAGGTGTATATCGTTATGCGCGGCCAGCAGCCAATGCCATTGCCGCGCCGTAAACTTGCCGAACCACGGATGTGCGTAAACGGCTTTGCCGTCCCTGTCTTTCACGCCGGCTTCGATCTGGCCGAGTACCATTTCGGCAAAGGACTTGTAGTTTTGCAAAACGGTTTGCGGCGGCGTTTGGCCGAGCGGCTTGACACGCGCGGTATCGGCCTTGCCGGGCGGCACCTTGCCTTGCGACAGGCGGATAATGATCTCGCGCAGCCCCATGCCGACAATCATCAAATGCTCCAGCACCATGGCGGCCGACCAGTAACGCGAGCTGTCCTCCAGCCCGCGCTGCGGCGGCACAAGGATTTTTTGCGACAGCGCCGCATCATCCAGACCCTCGGCCAGCGAAAGGATATTTTTACTGGAATCCAGAAAGCGCGCGCTGTCCGTCTCCCAGTCCGACTTTGCGGCGACAAAGGGGCCGATGTAGAACCGCATCGCCATTTGCTGCAGCAACCCGACGCCGGCACCGGGTTGATCGAGGGATTTTAAAATGGCGTCTTCGGTATCAGGGTGCGGGCTTGTCATCGGCTTTTTTCTCCTGCACGGATGCCGGCATATCCCATCCGCCGCCGAGCGCGCGGATCAGCGCCACGGTTTCGGTCAGGCGGCGGCCCTGAATCTGGATTACGCTGCGCTCCGCCGTCAGCGCGTTGCGGCGCGCCGTGATAGCTTCCAGATAACCCGTATCGCCGCTGTCATAGCGGGTATTGGCGATATATTCGGCGCGTTTGGCGGCTTTTTCGGCCACGGCCTGCGCCTTTGCCTGATCGGACAGGGTTTTGAGGCGCGACAGGCCGTTCTCCACGTCGCGGAAAGCTTCCAGCACCGTCAGGCGGTAATTGGCGACGGCTTCGTCAAACACGGCTTCCTGCCGTTTCAGGTTGGCGTTATTCGCGCCGGCCGCGAAAATCGGGATGCTGATGCGCGGACCGAGCGACCATGTGCGGTTCGACCAGCTGAACAAATCGCCCAGCACGTCGGATTCCACGCCGCCCGAACCCGTCAGGGAGATACTGGGGAAAAACGCCGCGCGCGCCACGCCGATGCGGGCGTTTTCCGCCGCCAACGTGTGTTGCGCGGCCGCAATGTCGGGGCGGCGCTCCAAAAGGGCGGAAGGCAGGCCGGGCGGCACCGCCGGCACGTTCTTTGCCAGCGGCGCGGGCTTCAGGGAGAATTCCGCCGGCGCCTTGCCCAGCAGAATGGCCAGCGCGTGTTCGGCTTCCTTGCGCTGCTGGATGACGTCCTGATACTGCGTGCGGGTGTTTTCAAGATCGACCGTCGCTTCCGATAAATCCAGCTCCGTGATCGTACCGATCTCCAGCCGCTTGCGCAAAATCTCCAGGCCGTCTTCGCGCAGCTTGACCGATTGCGCCAACAGCGCCTTTTCGCGGTCAAGCGCGCGCAGGACGAAATACTGCGCCGCCACGTCCGCCTGCATGGCCAGGCGCGTACTTTCCAGCGTTTCGGCGGCGCGCGCCGCCTCCGCCTTTGCCGCGCGGTGGCGGTTCAGCACGCGGCCGAAAAGGTCGAGCTCGTAGCCGACGACGATATTGGCGGCATAGGTATCCTCGACCGGCACGTTCGCGCCGGGCGCCATGCCGCGCATGCGGGCGGAGGGTTTTTCACGCGTGTAATTCGCATTCCCGCTGATGTCCGGAAAAAAATCCGCGCGGGTGATGCCCGCCGCGGCGCGGGCCTGTTGCAAACGCGCCACCATCATCCGGACGTTCAGATTGCTGTCCGCCGCCTGTTTTTGCAGATCGTCCAGCACGGGATCCTTGAAAATCCTCCACCAGCCGTCGCGGGGCAGATGCGCGATGGGTTCGCCCAGTTTCCAACTGCCCTTCTCGGCCAGCCCTTCCGCCTCGCGGAAGGCGGCGGTTTGCGGCGCCTCGGGCACCGTCAGGTCGGGCGCAAGGGAACAGCCGCCCAGCGCCGTCGTAATCATGAGGATGGATAAAAACTGTTTCATTCTTCATGTACCTTTAATGCGACCGGATGCACACTGTGCAGCTTGCGGCCGGAAATCGTGCGAAGGAAGACGTAAAAGACCGGCGTCAGGAACAATCCGAGGAACGTGACCCCGAGCATGCCCGAAAATACCGTGATGCCGATGGCCTGGCGCATTTCCGCGCCCGCACCGGTGGACAGCACCAACGGCACCACCCCCATGATGAAGGCGAAGGAGGTCATCAGGATGGGACGCAAACGCAGACGGCAGGCGGTCATCGCGGCCTTGACGATGCTTTCGCCCTGCAATTCCAGCTCCCGCGCGAATTCGACGATCAGGATCGCGTTCTTGCAGGCAAGGCCCAGTACCACCAGAATGCCGATCTGGGTGAAGATGTTGTTGTCGCCATCCGTCAGCCAGACGCCCAGCACGGCGGACAGCGTCACCGCCGGCGCGATCATGATGATCGTCAGCGGCAAAATCAGGCTTTCATACTGCGCCGCCAGAACGAGGAAGACGAGGAAAATGCAAAGCGGGAAGATATAGACCGCCGTATTGCCCGCAAGGATTTCCTGATACTTCAGCTCCGTCCATTCGAAATCCATTCCCTGCGGCAAGGCTTCCTTGAGCAGCTTGACGATCGCCGCCTCCGCCTCGCCGGAGGAGAAGCCCGGCGCGGGGCCGCCGTTCAGTTCCGCCGTACGGTAAAGATTGTACCGCGCCGCGCTGTCGGGGCCGTAGCTGTTATGCACCGTCAGCACGGAGCCTAGCGGAATCATCTCCCCCGCAAGGTTGCGGGTTTTCAACTGCGCGATATCCGCAGGCTCCGCACGGAAAGCGGAATCCGCCTGCGTAATCACCTGATAGGTACGGCCGAAACGGTTGAAGTCGTTGACGTAGAGGGAGCCGAGGTAGATCTGCAGCGTCTCGTAAATATTGCCCAGCGGAATGCCCAGTTGCTTTGCCTTGTCGCGGTCGATGTCCACGAACAATTGCGGCACGTTGATCTGGTAGCTGGAAAAGACGTTCGCCAGCGCCGGCGTTTGCCATGCCTTCATCGTCACGGCCTGAATGACCTCGGCCAGCGCTTCGTCGCCCATATCGGCGCGGTCTTCCACCTGCAAGCGGAAACCGCCGATGGTGCCCAGCCCGTCCACCGCCGGCGGCGGGAAGACGGCGATGTAGGCATCCTCGATCGCGCCCATTTTCTGCGTCAGCTGCTCCGCGATCGCCGCGCCGTAGAGTTCCGGCGTCCGGCGCTCTTCAAACGGATCGAGCGGGAAGAATACGATGCCCGCGCTGGAGCTTGCAGCAAAGCCGTTGATCGACAGGCCCGGCAGGGCCACCGCGTTTTCGACCCCGGGCGTGTCCAGCGCGATCTCGGTGATGCGGCGGATGACTTCTTCCGTCCGCTGCAGGGACGCGCCGGAGGGCAGCTGCGCAAAGCCGACCAGATACTGCTTATCCTGCGCCGGCACGTAGCCGCGCGGCACGATTGTAAAAAGCGCGGCGGAGCCGGCAATCAGAAGGAGGTAGACCGTGAACATGGCCAGCTTGTGCCGCACGACGCCGCCGATGCTGCGTTCGTATCGCGTGGAGGAAGCCTTGAAGAAACGGTTGAACCCGCGGAAGAACCAGCCAAGGCCGCCGTCGAGGATTTTGGTCAGGCGGTCGGGTTCCGCATCGGGCGCATGGAGCAGTTTTGCCGCCATGGCGGGGCTGAGTGTCAGAGAGTTGAAGGCGGAAATAAAGGTCGAAATGGCGATCGTCAGGGCGAACTGGCGGTAGAACTGGCCTGTCAATCCGCTGACGAAGGCGACGGGGATGAAAATCGCGCCGAGCGTCAGGGCAATCGCGATGATCGGACCCGATACCTCCTGCATCGCCTTATAGGCCGCTTCGCGCGGGCTCAGACCTTCCTCGATGTTCCGCTCCACGTTTTCGACGACGACGATCGCGTCATCCACCACGATACCGATGGAAAGAACAAGCCCGAAAAGCGTCAGGTTGTTGATGGAAAAGCCGAAGATCTTCATAAAGGCGAAGGTACCCACCACGGAAACCGGCACCGCCAGCAGCGGGATGATGGAAGCGCGCCAGGTCTGCAAAAAGACAATCACCACAATCACGACGAGAAAAACCGCCTCGATCAACGTCGTGATCACGGCATCGATACTCGCCTGCACGAAGCGCGTCGGATCGTAAACGATGGTGTAATCCACGCCCTCGGGGAAGGATTTGGAGAGCGCCTCCATCGTGGCCCGCACGTCATTGGACAGCTGGATGGCGTTTGATTCAGGCGCCTGAAAGACCCCCAGCGCGGATGCCTGCTTGTTGTTCAAAAGCGATCCCGTCGCATAGGTATTGGCGCCCATCTCCACGCGCGCAACGTCTTTCAGCCGCGTGATGCCGCCCGTGGGGGAGATTTTGAGGATGATGTCCTCAAACTCCTCTTCCGACTGCAAACGGCCCTTGGCGCTGACCAGCAACTCGAAAGCGCCCGGCTCCGCACGCGGCTGGCCGCCGATGACGCCGGCGGCGACCTGCACGTTCTGCTCACGGACGGCATTGGCGACATCCCCTGCCGTCAGGCCCAGCGCGGCCACCTTGTTGGGGTCCAGCCAGATGCGCATGGCGTAATCGCCGCCGCCGAAAAGCAGGACCTCGCCGATGCCGGGCAGGCGGGAGATGCTGTCCTTGACGTTCAGCGCCGCGAAGTTGCGCAAATACGTCGTATCATAGCGGCCGTCGGGCGAAGTGATATGCACCACCATCGTCAGGTTTGACGAGCTCTTGGTCGTCGTCACGCCGAACTGGCGCACGATGTCGGGCAGGCGCGGCACGGCCTGCTGCACGCGGTTTTCCACCAACTGCTGCGCCTTGTCAGGATCGGTGCCGAGCTTGAACGTCACCGTCAGCGCCATCTGCCCGTCGGCGGTGGACTGGGACGACATGTACAGCATGCCTTCCACGCCGTTCACCTGCTCCTCGATCGGCGTGGCGACGGTTTGCGCGATCGTGCGCGGGTTCGCGCCCGGATATTGCGCGCGCACCACGACGGAGGGCGGGGCAACCTCCGGATATTCCGATATGGGCAGGGTCGGCAGCGCCATGGCCCCCGAGATGAAGATGAAGATCGACAAAACGGCCGCGAAGATCGGGCGGTCGATGAAAAAACGTGAAATATCCATAGTCTCTTACCCCGGTGATCGGATGGCGTTTTGCGGGCCGGCGTTTATTCCGGTTGTGCTGCGTTGTCGGTATTGTCCGCAGGCGGTGTTTCCTCGGCCGGTGCGGCCTCGGATGCGGTGGCTGATGCTTCCCCTGCCGCAGCGCTTTCCGGTTCCAGGGAGGCCATGGAGACCATCATCGGCTGCACCTGCATGCCGGGGTGCACCCGTTGCAGGCCGTTGACCACGATTTTCTCGCCGGCTTGCAGGCCCGCCTCGATGATCCGCAGGCCGTCGGTCGACAACTTGCCGGGCGTGACGGGGCGGTATTGCACATTGCCCGCCTCATCCACGACATAGACGAATTTGCGTGTCTGGTCGGTGCCGATGGCGGCATCGTTGATCAGAACGGCGGCATGGGTTTCCGCACTGCCCAGGCGCAGGCGCGCAAAAAGACCGGGCGTGAGGATGCCGTCGTCATTCCTGAATTCCGCGCGCACACGCAACGTGCCGCTGTCGGCAATCAGGCGGTTGTCGAAAGAGCGGATGCGCCCTTCGCGCTTGAATGCCGTTTCGTCGGCCAGCGCCATGAAGACCTTCATGTTCCCGGCGGAGGTTTCCTTGTCACCGCCGCGCATGGCCTTGATCACGCGCAAATAGGTTTGCTCGTCGATGTCGAAATCCGCATAGACCGGATCGACCGACTGGATCGTCGTCAGCACGGACTGCCCCGTCTGCACGATATTGCCGACCGTGATGTCCAGGCGGCCGACGCGCCCCGTGATGGGAGAGCGCACTTCCGCGTATTCAAGTTCCAGCTTCGCCAGTTGCAATTCGGCCTCCGCGCCCTTGACGGCGGCGACGGCTTCCAGATGCGCGTTGTTTTTCTCATCCAATTCGCGCTGCGAAATGGCGCGTTCCTCCAAAAGCTTCCTGGCGCGGCCCAGCTCGCTGCCCGTCAGGGTCACGCGGGCCTCCGCTGCGGCAAGCGCCGCCGCGGCGCGGTCATGCGCCGCCTTGAAAGGGCGCATATCGATGGTGAAAAGCTTGTCGCCTTTTTTGACCAGATCGCCCTCGCGGAAATGGACTTCATCCACCATGCCGGAAACGCGCGGGCGCACCTCGACGTCCGCCACGGCGCTCAGGCGGCCGGAGAATTCATTCCAGCGCGTGATATCCGCGCCCACGGCCGCCGCGACGCTGACGGGCATGGCCTGCGGCATGCCGCCCGCATCCGGTATCGCCGCTTCCGCGGGCGCCGGTTCCGCCGAAAAGGCGGACAGGGGCAATTTACCCGACCAGACCAGCCAGCCGCCCAGTGCCGCCGCGCATACAATGATGAATAACCCTCGTGCCATAACTTTCTCCGTCTTAAAGCCCTTCAAGCCTTTTTGTTTTTCCGTGCCCGGAACGCATGCAAGCCTTGCAAAATCCGTTCCACGGCGTCAATTTTCGCAATCCCGCCACAAGTTCCGCCCGACCTGTCGGTCAGGCCTTTTCCTCCGTCCGCACCAGCCGCAGCAATCCCGGCAGCAGCTGCGTGCGCATGACTTCCGGATCCTCCATGATCTTCGCCTGGTATTTGACCCCCATGGTGAAGGAAAACATCGCATAGGCCGCGGCATGCCTGTCCTCGGCGCTCATGCCGGCATAGGCCGGCAGATCACGTAGGACGCTTTCGAAATAAGAACAGTGCTTGTCGAACATTTCCTTGATCTTGTCGCGCAGGCGCTCGTCCTGCAGCTCGCCCTCGTTACCGACCGTCGACAGCGGACAACCACAGATTTTGCCTTCCCTACTGTACATTTCCTTAAAGAACGCATAGGTTTCCGCCGCATAGCGCGTCAGCCGCTCCAGCGGCGCCAGCGTCGGGGAAAAACACGGGTCCAGCTTGCTGCGCGCATAGTCCCAGATAAAATCATAGGCCTCCAGCGCCAGATCGGTCTTGGACGGAAAATGGTGATAGAGCGTGCCTTTTTTCACATCGGCCGCCTTGCAAATGTCATCGACGCTGACCGTTTCAAAACTGTGGCGCATCAAAAGCTCTGCCGCAATCATGACCAGACGGTCGCGCGTGGACGGGGAATCGGTTTGAACCTCGAACATAACTTCAGGTTAACCGACCGGTCGGTCGGGCGTCAATCGGGTTTTTTATTGCGCTGCAATATCAGATATTTAACGCCGCGCGGGCGGTCACCCCGCGGCGGCGACGAAATGTGGGTTCAGAAATCTGGTTTCCGCCTTACCGTAGGCCATCGGGCGACCGTCCAGCTGGGTGACGGTGCCGCCGGCGGCACGCAAAATCGCCTCTCCCGCCGCGATGTCCCATTCGCAGGTGGGGCCGAGGCGCGGGTAGAGATCCGCCTCCCCCGCCGCGATCACGCAAAATTTGAGCGAGCTGGAACGGTTGACCAGCGTTTCCACCCGGCGCCCGTTCAAAAAGGCATCCAGTGCCGCGGGGTCGCCGTGACGTTTGCTGGCCACGACCGTGAGGCCGCTGTCGGGCGCGCGGCGCACGCGGATGGGGCGCGGCGTTTCATCGCCCGCCGCCGCAAAGGCTTTATCCCCCGCGCCATAGTACAGCGTCGCCGAAACGGGCGCGTAGATGATGCCCATGACAGGCACGAAGTTTTCAAGCAACGCGATATTCACGGTGAAATCGCCGCCGCGATGAATGAATTCCTTGGTACCGTCGAGCGGATCGACCAGAAAAAAACGCCCGCCGGAAATATCGGGGATTTGCCCCGCGGCCACGGCTTCCTCGCCCACGACGGGAATATCGGGCGCAATCTTTTGAAGCGCAGCGAAAATCAGCTTTTCCGCCTCCTGATCGGCCAGGGTCACGGGCGAGCCGTCCGCCTTGTCAATCACCTCCGCGCCCTCGCGGTAGTATTTCAACTCAATCTCTCCTGCAGCGCGCACGACGGGGATCAGGTCTTCGGCCAGTTTCAGCAAATCCATCTTGTCATCCTTTATCGTCTTTATACCCTGAAAGTGATACGCGATTACGTTGCAAAAGAAAAGGGCGGCACGCCGGCCGCCCCTTCCCCGATCTTGCGGGCGTATCGCCCCTGAACCATTTTCAGCCCAGCCCCGGCGACCGGCGCTTGACGCCCTGGGGCGCGTTGACATTGGCCGCGCTCGGCTGCTTGTTATCCGTGCCGGCGCCCGTGGAGGCGGAGAACGCGCCGCCAAGGCCGATACCCTTGACGGGCTTGGCTTTCAAGCCTTCCAGGTTGACCTTTTCCATGTCGGCAAGACGGATGGTGGTCAGCTCTTTCTTCAGCTCTTCCTGCGACAGGCCGTGGCTGTTGCCCAGCTTGTTTTCCTCCTCCAGGCGCAGGGCCAGTTCCTTTTCGACCTTCTCGACAAGATTGCGCACCGTACGGCCGTTGCCGAAATCTTTCTTGGCGCGGACGCGCTCGTCCTCGATCATCTGGATCGCGTAATCACGCGCTTCCGGCTCGACCGTGTAACCGCGCTCCTTGAACATGAAGTCCATGATCGCGGTCAGGTCTTTCTGGTCGTAGTCCTCGAAGTTGATATAGGTCATGAAGCGGGATTTCAGGCCCGGGTTTGCCTCGATAAAGTTCTTCATCGGCTCGGTATAACCCGCCACGATGACGATGAGATCATCGCGCATATTCTCCATCGCCGCGACCAGCGTATCGATCGCCTCGCGGCCGAAGTCCTTGCCGCCACCGCCGCCTTCGGAGCTGGATTCACGCGACAAGGCATAGGCCTCGTCGATGAACAAAACGCCGCCCTTGGCTTTTTCGATCTCTTCCTTGGTCTTCAGCGCGGTCTGGCCGACGAAACCGGCAACCAGGTCTTCGCGCTTGACTTCATGCACTTCCGGTTTCTCGATGAAGCCGAGCGCGTGGTACACCTTGGCTACTTCGCGCGCGAAAGTGGTTTTGCCCGTGCCGGGGTTGCCGGTAAAGACCATGTGACGGGAAATCGGGTTGACCGATACGCCCAGTTCCTGCTTGGCGCGGTTGAAGCGGGCGACGGCGATGTTCTGCTTGATGTCGCGCTTGGCGCCTTCAAGGCCGATCATGTCGTCGATGTTCTTCAGCGCTTTTTTCAGCGCGGCGTCATCGTCAATGCCGTCGCCTTTGTCGACTTTCGGCACGGGCGCGATACCGGCTTTCACCAGATCCTCGGGCAGGCCGCGTTTGGCAACCGTCGGCAGAACGCCCTTGTCGGCGTCCTCGCGCTTGGGCCAGACGATGGTGAAAATATCGCCCGGCTTGCCGTCGGGGGACATTTCAACGCAATAAGTGGTCTTGCCGTAGGGCAGCGTGGCGGGATCGCGAAGATCGATGCCGTGCTTGCCTTCCAGCGGGCCGAACTTGCGCACGGGGCGGCCGTCAAGGGACTCAATCTGGGTATTGAGCGGTTGCACCGCCTTGCAGTTCCCTTCGGAATCCATTTTGATCCCGTAGGCGAAACCCGTTTTGAGGTCGACGATCAAATGCTTTGTCACTTCGTTGGACATCGGATAGCCCCTTTCCTTGACTGTCTTACAAAAAGATCGGCTCGCAATAAAGTTACGCGCTAACCCCTACACAGGTTATTTTCGATATGCCGCGAAGCCGGAGAGGATAATTTAATTCATTGAACACCCGTTCGCTATCCCTTTTTCTCCCTTGTTTTACATAGACATAAGGTTTTTTTTAAAGGTTTTGACGATATGCTATAGGTAAATCGCCCCCCTCCCCCTATAATGCGCGGCAACGATTCACCCTCATTTTTCGCCTTAATCCGGAGAATCCAGATGCCGATCCCGCCCGATGTGCTGCCTTACGTACTCTCCGGCGGCGCGGCGGGGCTGATTCTGGGTCTGGCGGCGGGTTTTGCCCTGTTCCGCAAAAACAATACGGCCTTGCAAACGCATCTCGGCGAAAAAGCCGCGATGCTGGAAACGCAATTGCAGGATCTGCTGCAAAAAAACGCGCGCCTTGAAAGCGCGATCGAATCCTTGCAGGAACAAAAGCAGCTGATCGAAACCGCCAAGCAGCAAATGGCGTCGGATTTCAAGGCGATGAGCCTGGAAGCGCTGAACGCCAGCCGCGAAAACTTCCTGGCCCTTGCGCAGGAAAAATTCTCGCAGCTGCACACAAATGCGCAGACGAGCATTAAAGATGTCGTCACCCCCGTTGAAAAATCGCTGAAAACCATGGACGAAAAAATCGCGCTGCTGGAGCGCGAGCGCCACAATGCCTACGGCGAGTTGCGCGAGCATCTCAAGACCATGAAGCTGGATCAGGAAAAGCTGCGCGGTGAAACGGCGACGCTGGTGCAGGCCTTGCGCTCCCCCTCCACCCGCGGGCAATGGGGCGAAATGCAGCTGAAGCGCACGCTGGAAATGGCGGGGCTGGTCGAAGGCGTGCATTTCAAGCAGCAGGTCAGCGTGGATAACATCCGCCCCGATGTCGTCGTGTTCTTGCCGGGCGGCAAAAACATCGTCGTGGATTCCAAGGCGCCGATCGACGCCTATCTCGACGCGCTGAAAGAAGGCGCGAGCGAACAGGACCGCGCGACCGCCCTTGACCGCCACGCCCGCCATGTGCGCGACCATATCAAGGCGCTCGGCAGCAAAGCCTATTGGGAGAAATTCGAAACGCCGGAATTCGTCGTCATGTTCCTGCCGGGCGAGAGCTATTACAGCGCCGCGCTGGAGCGCGACCCCGGTCTGCTGGAGGCCGGCGTCGACCAGAAGGTCATCCCCGCCACGCCCACCACGCTGATCTCGCTGCTCAAAGCCGTCGCCTACGGCTGGCAGCAGGAAAAACTGCACGAAAACGCGCAGAAAATCGCCACACTCGGCCGCGACTTGTATAAACGCCTCAGCACCTTCGGCAGCCACATGCAAAAAGTCGGCAAGGGATTGGCGGGCGCCATCAACAGCTATAACGACGCCGTGGGATCGCTGGAGCGCTCCGTCCTGCCGAGCGCGCGCCGCTTTCAGGAATTGCAGGGCATCGGCGCGGAGGATGACATGCCCGAGCTGGACGCGCTGGACAAATCCGCCCGCCCCTTGAGCGCGCCGGAACTGCTTGCCGCGCCGCCCGCGGACGGCGAAACAACGGATACGCCTGTTTTCGCGGACGAAAATGCCGAAGCCCCCGCACAAAAGGCGAAAAGCGGCTGATCTGCTTGACCTTTTTCCCGTTTGCTTCTAATTAATTCTTCAGGATTTATATATTTTAAAGGACTCAAAGGAAAGGCCATGGCTGTCCTGCCTATTTATGTTGCACCGCACCCCGTGCTGAAAACGCCCGCCCCCCCCGTCGAGGGCGGCGTGACGGACGAAATGCGCAAACTGATGGACGATATGCTGGAGACCATGTACGACGCGAACGGCATCGGCCTTGCCGCCCCGCAGGTCGGCGTCCTGAAACGCATTCTTGTCATCGATGTCGAACAGGGCGCCCGCGAAGAGCGCGACGGGACGCGCGGCAACCCCCTTTGCTTCGTCAACCCCGAAATCATCTGGACGTCCGAAACCATCAACGCCTACGAGGAAGGCTGCCTTTCCATCCCCGGCCAATACGCGCCGGTGGAACGGCCGGAGAAAGTGCGCGTCAAATATCTGGATTATGACGGCAAGGAACGGGAGATGGAGGCCGACGGCCTGCTCGCCACCTGCATCCAGCACGAGATCGACCATCTGGACGGCATTTTGTTCACCGACCATCTCTCCAAGCTCAAGCGCGACATGCTGATGCGCAAGCTCAAGAAATTCACAAAAGACAACGCCGACGACATGAAGGACAAGTACGTATTGCCATGAAAACTTCCGATACACGCTACAGCACCCATTTCGGCGTTTACGCCCTGATCTTCAACGAAGCCAGGGATAGCATTTTGCTGATCAGGAAAGTCCGCGGCTGCTACACCGGCATGTACGACCTGCCGGGCGGCGCGCCGGAACCGCATGAACTGCTGGAAGAAACCCTGACCCGCGAAGTCTTCGAGGAAACCGGTTGCTATATCACCGAAAGCCGCCAGATGGGCGCCTTCAGCGCGCTGCATCCCTTCATCGAAACCGACGGCCTGCCCAAAACGCTGCGCCACCTTGCCGCCATTTACGAAGCCGAGATTGCGGGCGACCCGCTGGCGCATGTCGAAGACGGCCAGGCCTGCGTCTGGGTGCCCGTCGGAGACGTCACGGCGCAAAACAGTGTCCCGCTGGCCTTGCTGGCACTGAAACACGCCCACGCAAAAGCGGCCTGAGCCCGTGTTGCGCCCGCTGGTGGACAGCCATGCGCCGTATGATGCGGAAGAAGCCGCCATCACCGCGCAGTTGCGCCAGTTTCTGGACGCTGCCGCCAATCCCTACGACCGCAGCAACCTTGTCGCGCATGTCGTCGCCGATGCCTGGATCGTCAATCCCGCGCGCAGTCATGTGCTGCTGGTCGAGCATGGCCTCAACAAATGCTGGATGGCGCCCGGCGGCCATTGCGACGGCGATCCCGACGTTTTCGCCGCCGCCGGGCGCGAAGTGATGGAGGAAACCGGCATCACAACCCTCCGCCCCCTGCTGGGTGGCCGTATTTTCGACCTTCATTCCGGCCACGTGCCGATGCGCGAAAAAGACGGCCGGCTGGAGCCGACGCATGTGCATTTCGACGTCTGCTTCGCCTTTGAGGCGGACGATGCCGCGCCCTTGCGCCTCTCCGACGAAAGCACGGGCCTGCGATGGTTCGCGCTCGATGCGCTGGCGGGCGAAAACTTTTTCCCCGGTCACCGGCGCCGCATCGAAAAAACCAAGGCAGGATACCTTCACCCCGCGCAAGAGGCCCGCGCATGACAACCGCCGCGCAAACAAAACTGAAAATCATTTTCATGGGCACGCCGGATTTCGCCGTCGCGGCGCTGGAGGCGATCGTCGCGGCGGGGCATGAGGTCGTCGCCGTCTATTCCCAGCCGCCCCGCCCCGCGGGCCGCGGGCACAAGCTGCACCCCTCTCCCGTGCAAAAACGCGCGGAGGAACTCGGCCTGCCCGTACGCCATCCGCTGAGCCTGAAAAAAGACGCCGCCGCCCGCGCCGGTTTCGCCGCGCTGAAGGCGGATGTCGCGGTCGTCGCCGCCTACGGCCTCATTTTGCCGCAGGACGTGCTGGACGCACCCCGATACGGCTGCATGAATATCCACGCCTCCCTGCTGCCGCGCTGGCGCGGGGCGGCGCCTATCCAGCGCGCCATTCTGGCGGGCGATGCGCAAAGCGGCGTCTGCATCATGCAGATGGAAGCGGGTCTCGATACCGGCCCCGTGCTGCTGCAAGGTGAAACCGCCATCACCCCCGCCACCACGGCGCAAAGCCTGCATGACGATCTTGCCGCGCTGGGTGCGGCGCTGATCGTCGAAGCGCTGGCGGAGATCGACGATCTGAAACCCGCGCCGCAGTCTGAAAACGGCGTGACCTATGCGCATATGCTGTCCAAGGACGACGGGCGCATCGACTGGACCCAAGCGGCGGCGGAGATCGAACGGCAGATGCGCGCGCTCACCCCCTGGCCCGGCGTCTGGACGCGGCATCACGGCGCGCGGCTGAAAGTGATTGCGGCGGAAGTCGCCGAAGCCGGCGGCCGTCACGGCAAGCCCGGCGAGATCATCGACCGCCGCTGCATCGTCGCCTGCGGCAGCGGCAGCCTGAAGCTCTCGACCGTGCAGCCCGAAAACCGCAAGCCGATGGACGGCCTGTCGTATATGAACGGCACGCATACCAGCATCGGCGACGTGCTCGGCGGGGAGGCCCCATGACGCAGCGCTGGAAACTGACCATCGAATACGACGGCACGGGTTTTCACGGCTGGCAGCGGCAGGCGGAGGGCCCGACCGTGCAGGGCACGATCGAGGATGCCGTTTACAAATTCTGCGGCGAGGAAGTGATCTTGCATGTCGCGGGCCGCACCGATGCGGGCGTGCATGCGCTGGGGCAGGTCGCCCATATGGATTTGCAACGCGAAACCGATGCCAAAACCGTGCGCGATGCGATCAACGCCCATATGCGCCCGCATGCGGTATCCATCGTGCAGGCGGAGCCGGCCGGGCCGGATTTCCACGCGCGTTTCGGCGCGACCAAGCGCGTTTACTGCTATAAAATCCTTGCGAACCGCCGCGCGGCGCCCGCCGTCGGCGGACAATACGTCTGGCATCACAGCCGCGATCTGGATATCGCCGCGATGAACAAGGCGGCAAAGCATCTGATCGGCACGCATGACTTCACCAGCTTCCGCGATTCCCAATGCCAGGCGAAATCCCCCGTCCGCACGCTGGAGCGTCTGGAGTTCATCGAACAAAAAGACGATCCCGCCTTTGGCCGCAGCATCCATATGTGGGCGGAGGCACAATCGTTTTTGCATCACCAGATCCGCAATTTCGTCGGCACGCTGGCGCTGGTCGGCGCGGGCAAATGGCAGCCCGATGACGTGAAAACGGCACTGGAAGCCCGCGACCGCGCCAAGGCGGGATACATGGCGCCCGCCGGCGGGCTTTATTTCGTGCGCGTCGAATACGGCCACAGCCCCTTCCAGCGCGGCGTGGACAGCCTTTTGTAAGGGCTCGCCTTCTATTGACATAACCCGCTCGACGGCCTAGGATGCTTTTCCAAGCACATGACCGAACCGATTTTTGTTTTTGAAAGCGAGCTGCCATGTCCGCGCCGCGCAAGACATTCGATGCGAAAGCCCCTCCTGCCGCGCCCGATCAACCGGCACTGCAGAAATATGCGCCCGCATGGCAAAAAACCGACGTCGCGCAGAATTTGGGTCAGGATCTCGTCAAACAATTGCGCAAGCAATTCCCCGATGTGCAAGACGCTTTGTGGCTGGTCAAGAACGGCGCGGCGCTGGATGAAACCAGTGCGCTGAACGGCGATACGCCGTTGCACAGCGCGTTGCGCAACGGTTTTGACGGCTTGATTGTCGAAATGATCAAGCGCGGCGCGCCTCTGAATGCGCAAACGAAGGCGGGACAAACGCCGCTCGACATGGCCGCGCGTCAATCGGGGATCGAGATCGTATCCCTGATGCTCGATGCCGGCGCGGCGCCGACCGAAAACGCCCTGGTGCAGGCGATTGCCGGCCGGCGCATGGAGAACATCGAACGCCTGATCGAGGCGGGCGTGGCGGTGCGCAATTACATGCTGGATTTCGTGCCACGCACTGGCGATGCCGGACTGCATGGTTTTCTGGCCGATGCCCTTGCAAAACAAAAAACCGCCGCCATCGAAAGCGCCACCGTGACCAGCCGCGATGTGAAGGTGCGCCGCCCGCTGAACCTGAAACACGGCCCCAAGCCGCCCAAGCACACGCCTTAAGCCTTGATTTCAGGGCATAATTTTTAGAACGATCGATTATTTACCCATAATTTTTGACGTACCATAAAAAGATATGCTAGGAATAGCCCCAGAGATTCACCCTAAAACATAATAAAAGTCATAGAGGAGATGCACATCATGGGCTTCAACTGGAAAGAAAAACTCAAAGAAGGTAAAGAACTCGCCGCCAAGAAACTGGCCGAAGCGACCATCAAAGGCGAAGAACTGATGGACAAGGCCGGTAAAGCCGCACGCGATTTTGCAAATGAAGTCGAGAAAAAAGTCGGCGAAATGAAGCAGGACGCACCCGCGCCCGCCGCCAAGGACGACGCGCCGAAAAACGCCGCGCCGGAAGCACCGAAAACCAACGCGCCGAAGAACGGCTGATCCTTCTTCGCCCGCGACAAAAAAACCGCCTGTATCGTGCAGGCGGTTTTTTGTTTCCGGCGGCGCGCATGAGGGCCCGGCGCCTATGCAGCAGGCGGTTTGTACTTCATGATTTCGGCGGCGAGTTTTTTGCCGCTGAAACGCAGCGGCCTGTCAAAATCCGCGATCCGGAGGGTGAGTGAGGAAAGAAGAGGAATAGGCCCTTTATTTTTCGTCACGCTTTCCACGCCCTCCCACGGAATGAGCAAGGGCGGATGCCAGGGGCGGAGCAGCGGGAATACCGCCATGCCCAGTCCCGCGGCCGAAATACGCAAACGCAGGCAACCGTTATAGCTGACCCCCTTCATCGGTGACTTTCCCATGAGACAGGAAGCAAAGCGAAAAATCTTCGCCTCATCGGCGAGATCGTCGCGGGCGGGAAAGCGTTCGGCCAGCAGCCGCCACCCGCTGAACACGGACAAAAGATGCAGGGCCATGCCCATAATGACCGCGAAGCCGCCGCAAAAAAGCACGAAAAAAACCGCGCCAGCCGCCCCTTGGCAAGCACCGCCCTTAAAACATTCCGCCAGGCCCGGCAACATATGCGCCTCATCCTTTCTTTTTAGGGTTTGCCCTTAAATGAAAGGACAAAATCTTCTACAAAAAAATCTCCGTCATTTTGAACGCGGTGAGAAATTCTCAACGGTTGTTTCCGTTGCAAAGGCCGCAGATTCCTCACCGCATCCGAAATGACGCCGTATATTTATGCGCGGTTCTTTACAAAATCACTGCGCCGTCCAACCGCCGTCGACTTTCAACTCCGCGCCCGTAATCATCTTCGCGGCATCGCCGCAGAGATAAACAGCGAGGGCGCCGAGCTGTTCGGTGGTCACAAAATCCAGCGCGGGCTGTTTTTCGCCCAGCAGTAGCCTCGCCGCCTCTTCCTTGGACAGATTGCCTGCCGCGGCGCGGTCGTCGATCTGCTTTTGCACCAGCGGCGTCAGCACCCAGCCGGGGCAGATGGCATTGCAGGTGATCTTGCCGCCCTCCGCATTTTCCAGCGCGATGACCTTGGTCAGTCCGATAATGCCGTGCTTGGCCGCAACATAGGCCGCTTTTTCCTTTGACGCCACCAGCCCGTGGACGGAAGCGATGTTGATAATGCGGCCGAAGCCGCGCTGCTGCATGCCCGGCAGGGCGGCCTTGGCGGCAAAAAAGGCGGCGGAGAGGTTGATGGAAATAATGTCGTTCCAGCGCTCGTCCGAAAAGCCTTCCACCCGCGCGGTGTGCTGGATGCCCGCGTTGTTCACAAGAATATCCACCTTGCCGAAAGCCTTTTCCGCCGCCTGCACCATGGCGCGGATATCATCCGGCTTGCGCATGTCGGCGCCGTGATAGAACACTTTGGTGCCGAATTCCTTTTCAAGGCCGATACGGGTCTTCTCGATCTCCGCCATATCGCCAAGGCCGTTCAGCAGGATATCCGCCCCCGCCGCCGCCATTTGCCGCGCGATGCCGTAGCCGATGCCGCTGGTGGAACCCGTGATGACCGCTGCCAAGCCCTGTAAAGACATGATGTGCCTCTTGATCGTTTCAGAAGAATATGAACCGGCAGCAGTGTATAACCATGGTGCAGGGCAATAAAGCCTTTTCCCCATTCGATGCACAGGAGAACGGCACAGGACGTATAATTTTCCCTAAAATAACATCATCACTGAAAATATTGTAAAAAGGGGCGGCATTAAGGTGTTATTTTTATTATGAAAATAATTTTTGACTCGCCGCAGCTTTCCCCTGTGTTATAAAGTCGCCTGTCAGTAAAGCGTAACGGCAACAACGAGGTTGGCTTGGCCAAACAGCGTCATAATATTCTTGTCCTGAACGGGCCCAACCTGAACATGCTGGGCGTCCGCGAACCGGACGTATACGGTTTCAAGAACCTTGCCGCCATCGCGCTCGAGTGCGAGGAACTGGCCGGCGAGCTGGGTCTCGTCATCGATTTCCGCCAGACCAACAGCGAAGGCGAAATGGTGACGATCATCCAGCAGGCGCGCGAGGGGTTTTCCGGCATGATCGTCAATGCGGCCGCCTATTCGCATACCTCCATCGCCATTCATGACGCGCTGAAGCTTTTGGACATTCCCGTTATCGAAGTGCATCTCAGCAATATCTATAAACGCGAGGACTTCCGCCACAAATCCTACGTCGCGCCGCTGGCGGCGGGCGTTATTTGCGGGTTCGGCGGGCACGGCTACCTGCTCGCGCTCGAAGCGATGCGCGCGCTTTTGGACGATGACGACGCCTGAGCACCCGCCCCACCCCTTTTCCGAGGAACAGACCCACATGACAAAATCCAAGCAAGCAGTTGCGATCAAACGGCCCAAAGAAGAAGAGAGGAACGAAATTATGTCCGCCATGAAAATTGATCATGAAGCGATCAAGAATCTTGCCAGCCTGCTGAATGAAACCGGCCTGACCGAAATCGAGGTTACCGACGGCGATAAAAAAGTCCGCGTCACCAAGAACGTGAATATCCAGACCGTGGCCGCCGCCGCGCCCGCCCCTGTTGCAGCGCCCGCCGCCGTCGCGGCCGATACGGCCAATATTGCCGCGCTCAGCGCCGACAACCACCCGGGCGCCGTGAAATCCCCCATGGTCGGCACGGCCTATCTGCAATCCGAGCCGAACGCCCCGCGTTTCGTCACCGTCGGCGCCAAGGTAAAAGCCGGCGATACGCTGCTGATCATCGAAGCCATGAAAGTCATGAACCCGATCAAGGCCGAAAAAGCGGGCACCGTGACCGATATCCTGGTCGATGACGCGCAACCGGTCGAGTTCGGCCAGCCGCTGCTGATCATCGAATAATATCCGCCCCCCGCTTATTCCGTTGCCGGGGCGATGCATCGTCCCGGCGGCCACACAAACCGAGATATGAAATGTTCAAAAAAATACTGATTGCCAACCGTGGCGAAATCGCTCTGCGTATTGTCCGCGCTTGCCGTGAAATGGGCATCGAAAGCGTTGTCGTTCATTCCACCGCCGACGAGGCCGCCATGGCCGTGCGCATGGCGGATGAAAGCGTGTGCATCGGCCCGCCCGCCTCGCGCCAGAGCTATTTGAACATGGCTTCCATCCTGTCAGCCGCGACGCTGACGGGCGCGGACGCGATCCACCCCGGCATCGGCTTCTTGTCGGAGAACGAGGAATTCGCCCGCATGGTCGAAGAGCACGGCTTCACCTTCATCGGCCCGACACCCGAGCATATCGCCAAGATGGGCGACAAGGCCGTGGCGAAGGATACCGTGCGCGCACTGGGCCTGCCGCTGATCCCGGGCTCCCCCGGCATTTTGAAAGACGCGGAAGAAGGCCTGAAGCTCGCTAAGGAAATCGGCTTTCCCGTGCTCATCAAGGCGGTCGCCGGCGGCGGTGGCAAGGGCATGAAGGTCGCGCGCAGCGAGGACGAATTCAAGGCCTGCTACACCATGGCCTCCAGCGAAGCCAAGGCCGCCTTCGGCAACGGCGCGATGTATATGGAGAAATACCTGTCCCACCCGCGCCATATTGAAATCCAGGTCATCGGCGACGGGCAGGGCAATGCCGTGCACCTCGGCGAGCGCGACTGCTCCATCCAGCGCCGCCACCAGAAGGTGATTGAGGAATGTCCCTCTCCCGCCCTGACGGACGCGGAGCGCAAATACATCGGCGAACTCGCCGCCGATTGCACCCGCAAGATGAATTACCGCGGCGTCGGCACGATGGAGTTCCTGTACGAGGACGGAAAATTCTATTTCCTCGAAATGAACACCCGTCTGCAGGTGGAGCACCCCATTACCGAAATAATCACGGGCATCGACCTCGTGCGCGAGCAGATACTGATTGCAGCGGGGCATAAGCTGTCTTTTACGCAAGAAGACATCAAATTCGACGGCCATGCCTTCGAATGCCGCATCAATGCCGAGCATCCGGAAACGTTCATCCCCTCCCCCGGCAAAATTACGCGTTATCACGCCCCCGGGGGGCTTGGCGTGCGCGTCGATAGCGCTATATATGACGGATACAGCGTCCCGCCGCATTACGACAGCCTGGTCGCCAAGGTGATCATCCATGCGAAAACCCGGGAAGAAGCGCTGATGCGCGTGGAACGCGCGCTCGGCGAATGCGTTATAGACGGTATCAATACCAATATCCGCCTGCACGAGCGCATTTTGCAAGAACCCGCGTTCCGTGCCGGAGAGTTCAACATCCACTGGCTGGAAAAACTGCTGGCCAGCCACGCCGAAGAAAGCAAGAAAGCCGCATCATGAAACTGACCCTGTCCGCCCTTGGCCTGCTCGCCTTTGTCGCCTTTGCGCCGCTGGCCGCCGCCAAATCCGCCGCCGCTGCCGAAGCGCCCAAATTCGCCTTCGACAAAGCGCATACGCAAATATTCTTCTCCGTCAGCCACCTCGGCTTTTCCTATTCCACCGGTAAATTCACCGGTTTCGACGGCAGCTTCACCTTTGACGAAGCCAGGCCCGAGAGCAGCAAGATCGACGTCGCCATCGATACCGACAGCCTGTCGATGGACGACGACGCCTGGGAAGCGCATCTCAAGAACGAAGATTTCTTCAACGTCGAAAAATTCCCCGCCATGACCTTCAAAAGCACCAAGGTCGAGAAAACCGGCGACAGCACCGGTCGCGTCACGGGCGACCTGACCTTGCTGGGCGTGACCAAGCCCGTCACGCTGGACGTGATTTTCAACAAGGGCGGCATCCATCCCTATAGCAAGAAATACGTCGCCGGCTTTTCCGCGACGGGCAAGCTGAACCGCTCCGACTTCGGCATGACCTACGGCCTGCCGGGCGTGGGGGATGAGGTGAACATCAGCATCGAAGTCGAAGGCATCCGCGAGGAGCCCGCCGCCCCGAAAGAGTAACAACGGATAAGCGGAAGCGGCGCACATGGGCACATGGACACATAACCGCAACAAGGATGCTACGCTGACACCCTATGCTGTCCTTCAAATAAGGAGATGACGATCATGTTTACCCCTGCGAAGTATTTGCTGCCCGCCGTTTTCTTTGCCGCCCTGACTACCGCCGCATGGATAATGCCCGCCGCCGCCGCCGCGCCCGTCTGGCAAGTCCAACAGGCGGAAATGACGTATCGGAACAGCGGCCTTGCCGAGCCGGAAGGGGCGCTTTCCGGCACCGCGGCGCAAATCGGCTTTGATCCCAAAAATCCGCGCGACGGCCAGTTTCAGTTGTCCTTTTCCACGACGGGGCTTTTCTTGCCGCGCGCAGCGATGGGCACCCGTGACCCCGACAAACTGCGCGAGATGGCCATGCCCGCCGGCACCGGCACCCTGACCGCCACCCGTATGGAGCGCAAGGGCGACACCATCGCCGTCAATGGCACCCTGACCATCAACGAGCAGTCCCGTCCGGTTGTTTTCAACATGGGCGCCGTCGAGGGAGGCCATGAGGCCGGTCGCAGCCTGCGCCTGACGGGCCAGTTCGTCATCAACCGCCCGAACTTCGCAACCAAGGAAATGGGCTATGTCGGCCCCGCCAATATTCCCGTGAAATTCGATATCCTCGCCGTGACGGAATCCGCTGCGGAAGAACCCTCCGCCGAGAACGCCCCCGATGCGAGTGCTGCTGCTTCTGACGCGGCGCCGCAAGCGCAGGAACCTGGCACCGCCGCCGCGCCGCCCGCGCAAAACGCGCCGCCGGCAGGCCGCCTGCTGACGGAAGAAGACATCAAAAAACAAAAAGAAGAAAGCCCTGAGATCGGCGTTGTCCGCAGCTTCGGCGGCGGCGGCGCATCGACGACCGCGCCCGGCAGCGCGCCCGCGGGCGGCTCAACAGGGTTCGGCGCCGCGCCGCAAAGCAATACGGACGGCAACGCGAACGGCACGCCGGAAATCGGCACCGTGCGCACCTTCGGCGGCAATCCGTAAATACGCGGCAAAGACGGAAATGCTCCTGTTTCCGTCCGACCGCTTTTCGCCCCGTCCTCGCCGATGTGCGGCACGAATCGAACGTCTTTTACCAAACCAAGGATACGCATATCGTTTCCGAAGGGAATCTGACAATTCGCAACGACACGTTTCCCGTCATTTTGCCGTTTACTTTACCATTGCCGCAGGCGATGACTCTGGTAAAAAAACGGCCGCGAGGCAAGGCGCCGCAACGCTGAGCCGCAGCGTGCCCAAGCCTTGCGCAGCGATGGGGCTGCGCCCAAGGGCGTTGCGAATAATGCCGATGTAGCAATCACTGTGCTCGCTCTCCGCGCGTCCTGACGACGACGACGCATGGCGCACTACGGAAACAATCCAGCCCCTGCTTGCCGCCGCGTCTTATTGCGACGCAGCAAGCCTTTTCGATGACAGGGTCAACATCCGCCCCGCACACTTCGGCGCAAACTATTGATTTTAGGTTTGAAATTCCCCCCTTGCATGCGTTAGGATTCAGGCGATGAGAACCTTGTATCACCTCTGGCTGCATCCTGCTTCCCGGAAAGTCCGTCTGGCCCTTTCCGAGAAAAAGCTCGACTTCGAACTCAAGATCGAGAAAGTGTGGGAGCGCCGCACCGAATTTCTGGCCATCAACCCCGCGGGGGACGTGCCCGTCCTGATCGAGCCCGACGGCACGATCCTGACCGACAGCCAGGTCATCTCCGAATATTTGAACGAGGTTTACAATACCATCGACCTCATGGGTCGCGACCCGTTGCAACGGGCGGAAACCCGCCGTCTCGTCGCCTGGTTCGACCATAAATTCAATGCCGAGGTGACCGAAAACCTGGTCGGCGAGAAAATGATGAAACGCTTTTTGAAAATGGGCGAGCCGCACGGCCCCTCCATCCGCGCGGGTCATGCCAATATCCACTACCATCTCGATTACATCGGATTTTTGACCGAGCGCCGCCGCTGGCTGGCGGGGGACGATCTTTCGCTTGCCGATATCGCGGCAGCCGCGCATCTTTCCGCCATCGACTATATCGGCGACGTGCCCTGGGACGAACACAAAGCCGCCAAGGACTGGTACGTGCGCATCAAATCCCGCCCGTCGTTCAAGCCGCTTCTGGAAGACGTGATCCCCGGCTTTGCCCCGCCGAGCCATTATCAGGATCTCGATTTTTAAACGGGAGCTTTCGCGCGCATGCTCTCACGCCCTTGTCCCATCCTACCTCCCGCCGGCGATAAAAAGCTTTTCTGCTTCGGCTACGGTTATGCGGCCGCCTGCCTTGCCGAAACGCTGCGCCCTTTCGGCTGGCAAATCGCGGGCACGACGACCGATCCCGACAAGCGCGCCCGGATGACCGCAGACGGGATCGGGGCTTACCTTTTCGATGCCAACCATCCCGTTTACGATCCCGTCGAAACCTTTGCAAACGTCACGCATCTTTTATTCTCCATCCCGCCCGATGCGAAGGGGGATGCGGTGTTCGAGCTGCACGCGCACGACCTTCTCGACATGTCGCAGCTTGAATGGGCGGGCTATCTTTCCACCACCGCCGTTTACGGCAATCAGGACGGCGGCTGGGTGGATGAAAACACCGTGACCGCCCCCACCAGCAGGCGCGGCAGCCAACGGGTGCTGGCCGAACAGCAATGGACGTCGCTTTGGGTGAACAACGGTTTTCCGCTGCATATCTTCCGCCTTGCCGGCATTTACGGCCCGGGGCGCAGCGCGATCGATTCCGTGCGCAGCGGCACCGCGCGGCGCATCGACAAACCCGGCCACGTCTTCAACCGCATTCACGTGGAAGACATCGCGCAAACGCTGATCGCCTCCATGAACAGGCCGAACCCTGGCGGCATTTACAATCTCGCGGACGACCACCCGACACCCAGCCATGAAATGATCGCCTTTGCCTGCAACCTGCTGGGGCTGGACGTGCCGCCGATGATCCCGTTTGAACAGGCGGATGTCGCCCCCATGGTGCGCAGCTTTTATAGTGATAATAAACGTGTGAAGAACGACCGCATCAAAAACGAGCTCGGCGTCACCCTGCTCTACCCCGACTACCGCGACGGCCTGCAGGCATGTCTGGCGATTGAGGAAGAGGTGGAAGGGTTGATCGCTAGCGAGGATGCCGATGCGTAACGCACCGCATCAACCGCAACCTCCATTTAAGTAGCTATTCGCCTTTTTCCTCCGCGGACGTTTCTATAAGAACATGTTCAAGGTTATCCGTCCTTGTACTGCTTTCAACCGCACCATCGGGGGTCGTGATCTGCGTTTCTGTAACTTTTATCCGGCGCTGCATCTTCGCGGAGGAATCTGTTTCAAATACGAATGATACCGTCCCGGAAACTTTTTCTTTTTCACGACGTGCCATTGCCACTTCAAACGTGATGGGATTGTTCGTCATTCGACCAATTGTTACATCCGTTTCGGCGCGGGCGCGGCGCACCACATCAGGGTTGATCGGCATTTCGACAGTAAAGGCTTGCCCTTCCTGCTCTGTCGATTTCTTCGCCAGCTTTCCTGTGCCCAGCGCAGCCTCATCCTGAAAAGTCGCACCTTCATAAAGGCGGGAAACGCCCATATCAAATACACTGATAGCCTTCAAAACAGATTGCGGATCGCATTCGATATCAAAGGCCGCCCATGTAAAAACGGTGCTGCCACATGCGGAACGGGGTATTTTGAATTTTACAAGCCAGTTATCCACCCGCGCCTCAAGCTCGGCACCATTCAGCAGCTGCAACGGCCCGTCCACGGGCTGAAAAACGCGCACAGGGAATTGCCATTGACGCTCTCTTGCCTTTTCCTTTGTTGATTCCGGCAGATCATAAACGAGCTCTACTCCCTCCGCACGCACATCGGCAACACGTTTTACAAGAGCATTTCCAGTTGTCGAACTGCCAGAAGAATCGGGGCTTTTGTGGGATTTTTTCGTAACCAAAGTCAGTTTATAAACATCGCCAACCTTCGGTGCGGGAGCAGATGCTTCTGCCAAAACCAACGTCGCGGCAAAAAATGAAATGCAGAAAAAGACTACAAAAATAGGGAGATGCTTCACGAAAACGCCTCTTTCTCAAAACAATCTATCCCCCCGATGAAAGGGATGTGGCGATTAAACAACTGTCTGCACGTTCTTGCCTTCCGGAATTTTATCCGGCAGCAGGACGGTGACGATGGTGCCGACGCCGACTTCACTGTCGATGTCGAGCGTGCCGCCGTGCAGTTCGATCAGGTCCTTGGTAATCGCAAGGCCGAGGCCCGTGCCGTCGTGGTTGCGCGTGTATTCGGCGCCGACCTGTTCGAAGGGCAGGGTGACCAGCTCCAGCTTGTCCTTGGGGATGCCGACGCCCGTATCGCTGACGGTGATCGCCACGCCGCCGAGCTCGCGGTAGCAGCGGATATCGACCGTGCCGCCGGGGTCGGTGAATTTGACCGCATTCGACATGAGGTTCAATAAAACCTGCATGATCGCGCGGCGGTCGGCCATAATCTGGATGTCGTCGGGAATGTCGTCGGAGACGAGGCGCACTTCGGATTCATGCGCGCGCCCTTCCACCATGTGGATGGCGAGGCGGATAATTTTGCCGACGTTCAGCTCCTCGACATAGAGCTCGTATTTCCCGACCTCGATCTTCGACATGTCGAGAATATCGTTGATGAGGTCGAGCAAATGCTCGCCCGACTGGCGGATGCCGCCGATGTATTCCAGATAACGCGCATTGCCGACCGGCCCCAGCAACTGCCGCTGGATCATCTCGGAAAAACCAATGATAGCGTTGAGCGGCGTGCGCAGCTCGTGGCTCATGTTCGCAAGGAAGCGGGTTTTGGAAGCATAGGCGCTTTCCGCCGCCTCCTTCGCCTCGCGCAGCGCCTTTTCGTGCAGCGTGCGCTCGGTAATATCCTGCATGATGCCGAAGAGCGCTTCCACCTTGCCCGTCTTGGGCGTGACCTTGCAGCGCCCCTCCACCCGCACGTAGCGGATGCCGCCCGTCGGGCGGCGGATGGAGAATTCCAGTTCGTAATCTCTTTTACGGATCATCGCCCGCTGAAAACTGCGGGCGATGCGGCCGACGTCGCGCTTCATCAGCAGCGCGCTGACGGTATCGACGGTCGGGGTGAAAGTGCCCTTCTCCACGCCGAAGATCGCATAGATCTGATCCGACCATTCCATGGTCTTGCCGTCGACTTCCAAAAACCAGTGGCCCATGCGGCCGATTTTTTGCGCCTCGGACAGCTGCTGTTCGCGGCGTTGCAACTCGACTTCATGCAGCTTGATGTCGGTCACGTCGCGGCCGACCATATAAATGAACGGCCCCGTGACCTTGTGCACCCATTCGCCCCAACGGAACGTGCCGTCCTTGCAACGGATGCGGCATTCGAAATCGATGCGCACTTCCTCGTCGTCGGGCGCGTGGATGACTTTTTGCATCAATTGCAGAATATGGTCGCGCTCTTCGGGGTGGATCAGATCGATGAACGGAAATTTTTTCAGTTCCGCATCCGTATAGCCCGTCACACGGTTGAAGGCAGGGTTCACGCGCACAAAAGACATATCGCGGCGGTACACGCCCAGCAAATCACTCGTCAGGTTCAGGAAGTGACGCAGCTCGCTGTCGGTCGTGGAAATGTAATCAAGGTCGGGCTTGGCGGCCATATCCGCCGCGCCGTCGTCCTTGTTGCGGTTTTCGTTGATGAATAAGGCAAATTCGCGCGCGACGGCGCCGAAATCGCTCTGCTTTTGTTTTTGCAGCCTGTTGTCGGGATCGAGCCAGATGACGGTATATTTTTGATCCGCCCCCAGATCGACGATATCGACCCGCGCGGCCATGATCAGCGGATCGCGATGCTGGCGCAGGAGGGCGACTTCGTAAAAGCCGGATTCCGTCACCGGCAGCTTGTCGGTAATAATCTCCAGAATGCCCGTATAGGGGCGGCCCGCCAGCACGGCGGCATCCTGCCCGAGCGCCCAGCCGAGCGCGGGGCTGACAAAAACCAGCGCGCCCGCCGCATCCGCCACGCAGCGCAACGTATCGTGGCCGGCTTCAATCCCCGCAATGCGGTGCCCGGTGTTCCGGTATTTGTGCAGCATCCCCATATGCCTGCTCCCTTGGCGGATTTGACCGCTTTTTTCCAAATTACCCCAAAACCCGGCGGCGGCACAAGGGTTGCGCCGCCGCCGGTGTCTAATTTTACGTGTTTTTCTTGTTATATCGTGCGGGGTCGGCCCGTCAGGTGCTGTCGATCGGCACGGCATATTCCTTCAGCACGTCATCGCCATCCATGTCCACGATCAGAATGGCATCGTTATAAAGCAGCGCGGCATGTATGGGAGGTGAAATTTCAACGGATACGATGTCCTCGCGGCCATCGGCCATGATGAGGTTGGCCATGTGCATGTCGTGACAATACCGGAAAGACCTGACGGTATCCTGATGCCCTTCCAGTCTGACCAGGCAAATATCGTCGTCCGCACTTTGGATGAAATAGCCGATCATCTAAGTCCCGGCGATTTGGACGATCTGGGCGATATGGAGGAAACGCCTTCCTTCACCTTGTTCACGCCCATGTCGATCTCGGCGCGGAACTGGTTCATGGTGGGCTTTATCTGTTTGGGAAGCTCCTTGAGAGTGTCGATATAGCTTTTCGCGATCCATCCCCCCATCGTGTTCACGCCTCTCAGGTGCGTATCGGGATCGTTGTGCTGGCGTTCGGACACATTCGCCGCCGCATTGACCGCCGCACGCCCCAGAAATCCGCCGGCCACATGCACCGCCGCCGCCGTCAGCCCGCCCCCCGTCAAAAGGGTCAGGCCACCGACGGCAAGGCCCGCCCAGCCTATGGCTCCCCCCATGTCCTGTTTCAATTCCTCGGCCATCTTGGCGTTCTCCGCCCTTTCCTTGGGACCGGCGCGGTTGCTTTCCACCTTAAGTTCGGGATGGTTTTCAAGGTAACGCGACCACGCGCCGTTGGATGTTTCAACGGCCTGCAAAAATTTAGGAGATTGCACAAACTTGTCGAACTTAGACATATTTTTCCCCTCATCCTGGCCGCTGCGCCGCAGTTTTCTCATTATACAAGGGCGCGGTTAATATCCCATTAAGTCGCACATTTTCCAGAAAATTATTTAAAATCAATAAATTATATTTTCACCCACAAGGTCGAAAGTTTATGGTAAATATTTTTACCCCTGTGGCCGCTTGACGGTCATTTTCGCTTATGTTAACAATCTTTACCGTTTCAAATATTATAGGCAGTTCATTGTCGTCTCGGAGACCGGCCGATCGGGCATGCTTTTCAGAAGGAATCAAAAAAGATGTTTCCACAAATCAAACTCGCCATCATCTTCGCCAAACTCGCCAAGAATCATGGTCCGAAAGTCTTGCATTCCAACAACGTGGATCTGCTGACCAAAGACCTCAGCAATGCGCTGGTCGAACAAAAGAACATCCTGTCCAGCCCGCGCAAGGGCGCCTTCCTCACGGCCTATGAAGTGCTGCCGGTGATCGCGGAAGTGAAAATCCTGTCCGTCGCCGTCGCCCGCAAGCTGGAGATCGACACCAAAGGCAAATCCGACATCCAGATTCTGGAAGAGATCATCCAAAAATCCGAAGAGCGCAACGACGGCAAATACGCCAAAGGCATCAAGGATACGCTGGAATGGACGCGCGCCCTTTTCGCGCATCCCGATATGCAGGATATCCTGAAAATGGAAATGACCCAGATCGAAAAGCCGGGCAGCCTGAAGGATGTGACCAAATTCATTCGCCAGATGGCGAACCGCTCGCAAGACGAGCTGACGCGCATCAACGAATTCCTGCGCTATGCCAAGGAAATCGAGGTGCCGCCGACGGCCGCCGAGCCGAAAGCGGAACCGCAGGTGAAACCTGATGCGAAACCGAAAAAACCCAATACGCCGGGCGGCCCCGCCGCGTAACATCACAGCGGTACGCCTCCCCTGCCCACGGAAGAAAGGACGCGCGATGAAATACCATACGCTCCAAAAACTGATGCAGGCGCAGGATGCCGCCTATGATGCGCAGGTCTCGCCGGCGCTGATCCGCGCTGTCAGCGACAATGCCGACGGCCTCAGCACCGTCTTCGGCATTGCGGCCCGCAAGCAGCTGGATGATTTCCGCGACATGCGCGCCGCGCGCATCGTTTTTTCCTCCCTCGCCGTCGCGGGGGCCAAGGGCGACATGACCCGCCGTTTCCCGCAATTCATGGCCGGCCCCGCCTTCCTCCGCAGTACGGAGGCGGTGGAGAAAAAGAACCTGCGCGACATCTTCCCCGCGCTGCGTTACGGCGAGCTTTTGGAAGTCAAGCAAGAACTGCAAAAAACCGGTGTGCATTTCGACGGGTTCACCGTCAAAAAATTCACGCCCGGCAAGCCCGCCGTTTAACCCGCCATGCCGTCCTACCGCGCGGATATCCCGACCAAGAACGCCAGCCGCTATTTGCAGCAACTCTGCAAGCACTGGGCGCATCGCGCCACCGCCGATTACACCAAAACCGCGGGCCGCGTGACCTTCGACGTGTGGCAGGTGGATATGGAGGCCGGGCACGACACCCTTGGCGTCACCATCCACATTCCCGATGAAAAATCACAGGAACGCTACGGCAAGGTCGTCGCCGACCACCTGCAACGCTTCGCCGTGCAGGAAGAGCTCGCGATCGAGTGGTTTTAGTATAAAACAACCGCGCATCTGCGAGGCGATTAAAAATCAAGATAACGGGTTCGCCACCGCCGCGCCCTCGCTAAAGGCCAGTTCCGCCGCCTGCAGTTTCTTGATCTCGTCGCGCAGGCGCGCGGCTTCCTCGAATTCCAGATCGGCGGCGGCTTCGCGCATTTTCTTCTCCAGATGCGCAAGGTGCGTTTTAAGGTTATGGCCCGCCAGATGCGGCAAATCGTCGGCCACGGGCACCGTCACATGATCCGCTCGCTCGAAAACGCTGGAGAGGATGTCGGAGATTTTCTTTTTCACGCTTTCGGGCGTGATGCCGTGCTCCGCGTTATATAGTTTTTGCTTTTCGCGGCGGCGGGAGGTTTCGTCCAGCGCGGCTTTCAGGCTGTCGGTCATTTTATCGGCATACAGAATCGCGCGGCCGTCCACGTTGCGCGCCGCGCGGCCGATGGTCTGGATGAGGGAGGTGCGGCTGCGCAAATAGCCTTCCTTGTCCGCATCCAAAATGGCGACCAGCGCGCATTCGGGGATATCCAGCCCCTCGCGCAAGAGGTTGATGCCGATCAGCACGTCGAAAACACCGAGACGCAGGTCGCGGATGATCTCGATCCGCTCCAGCGTATCGACGTCGGAATGGATATAGCGCACGCGCAGCCCCGCATCGGTCATGTATTCGCTGAGCGCTTCGGCCATTTTCTTGGTCAGCGTCGTCACCAGCGCGCGCTGGCCTTTTTCGGCCAGTTTCTTGCATTCGGCCAGCAGGTCGTCGACCTGGTGCTCGGTCGGGCGCACGATGACTTCGGGGTCGATAAGACCCGTGGGACGCACGACCTGTTCGGAGAAAACCCCGCCCGTTTGCGCCAGTTCCCAATCGCCGGGCGTGGCGGAGACGAAAACCGTCTGCGGGCGCATGGCATTCCATTCCTCGAACATCAGCGGGCGGTTGTCCATGCAGGCCGGCAGGCGGAAGCCGTATTCCGACAGCGTGGATTTGCGCGAGCGGTCCCCCTTGTACATGGCGCGCAGCTGCGGCAGCATGACGTGGCTTTCATCCACAATCAGCAACGCATCGTCGGGCAGATATTCGAAAAGGGTCGGCGGCGGCTCCCCCGCCTTGCGGCCCGTCAGGTAGCGGGAATAGTTTTCAATGCCCGCGCACATGCCGGTCGCTTCCAGCATTTCAAGGTCGAAGGACGTGCGCTGGGCGAGGCGCTGTTCTTCCAGCAGCTTTCCCTCGCTGCGGAAGGCTTCCAGCTGCTTGTGCAGGTCTTCCTTGATCTGCTTGATCGCCTGCTGCATCGTCGGCTTGGGCGTGACATAGTGGCTGTTGGCGTAGATGCGCACGCTGTCAAAACTGCCGGATTTCCGGCCCGTCAGCGCGTCTATCTCGGTAATCGCCTCGACCTCGTCGCCGAAAAGGGAAATGCGCCAGGCATGGTCGTCAAGGTGCGCCGGAAAAACCTCCACAATATCGCCGCGCACGCGGAAGCAACCGCGCGAAAAATCCATATCGTTGCGCACGTACTGTATATCGACCAGTTTTTTCAGCAACTCGTTGCGGTCAATCGTATCGCCCACGACGATATCGAAGGCCATGCCCTGATAGGTTTCCACGTCACCGATGCCGTAGATGCAGGACACACTGGCGACGACGATCACGTCGCGCCGCTCCAAAAGCGCGCGCGTCGCGGCATGGCGCATGCGGTCGATCTGCTCGTTGATGCTGGAATCTTTTTCGATAAAAGTATCGGTCTTGGGTACATAGGCTTCAGGCTGATAGTAATCGTAGTACGATACGAAATATTCGACGGCGTTATGCGGGAAAAACTCCTTCATCTCGCCGAACAGCTGCGCCGCCAGCGTTTTGTTGGGCGCAAGGATGATCGTCGGGCGCGAAAGGTTCCGGATCACATGCGCCATGGTGAAGGTCTTGCCCGAACCCGTCACCCCCAGCAATACCTGGTTCTTCTCAAACGCTTCCAGCCCCGCCGTCAACTCCACGATCGCGGCCGGCTGGTCGCCCGCCGGCGTGAAGTCGGTCACGAGCCGGAAAAGACTCCCCGGTTTGTTTTTGGATTTCGCGCCGCCCGCCATGGCCTTTCCCTCCCTATTGCTTCTTTTTCGGCGCCGCTTTGCGGCAGGGAAAGACCTTGTTCAGCGCCATCGGCACCACCGTGGCCGCGGCAAAGGGGTCATGCTGCGCATGCTGGCGCATATAGGCGAGCACCAGCACGGCGGCCTGCTCCTTGGTGATCGTCGGCGGCAGGCAAAAATCGATCGTCGGCGCGATCGCCAGCGATTGCAGCACGACGTGATAGTCGATCACGCCGGTGATGTAATAGATGCAGGCGGTATTATCCTGCTTGTTCTCGCTGATGCAGTTGCGCACCAGCTCCCCTCCCGTCAGATACTGGGCGGCGGCGGGCCGCGCCATCGTCAGCGCGCCGAGCAAAAAGGCGAAAAGCGCCAGCGCCGCAAAGGGCGATTTTGTCGTCATTGCCGTTTCCTTTTCTCTTCCGCTGCCGTTTTAGACCTGTTTTATGTCTATTTCAACCGCCTTTGCGGCTTTTCACGCCGGAATCGATAACCAATGCTTAAGAGTCTTCTTGCATAGTGATTATCGGGCTTTTATCACTATATAATTATTATTGTCTGTCAAAACGAGGGTGCATCCATGCCTAAATTCCTAATTGCCGCTCTGGCCTTTGTGCTGCTGGCCGTCCAGCCCGCCGCCGTGAAGGCCGCTCCGCCGGTCGATGATGCCGGCGCCGTTGAAATAAAGGAAATCGTTGAAAAAGCGGTTTCGTTCCACAAGCTGGTGGCCGAAAAAACCGGCGAGGGCTTCATGATGGACGGCGACATCACCGTCAAGCCCATGGGCAGCTATTACGAGGTGCGCCTGCCGAATACCCGCGCCAAGGCCCTGGGCATCGGCGAGCTGGATATCGGCACCATCGTCATGAACGTCACCTACGGCAAGCGCGAGAACGAATATCTCGTCAGCATGGCCCTGCCGAGCCCGATGGCCTTCACGGGCGCGGACGGTGCGACATCGGCACTGCGCATCGGCAAGCAACGCTTTGCCGGCGCCTGGGAAACCGAGCTGATGACCTTTACCCGCATCGATTCCGAATACGGCAATCTGGTCATGACCACCGCGGGCGACAGTCCCTTTGCGCTGACGATGGAAAACCTGGCCTTCTTGCTGAACCTCGCCCGCAACAACGACGGCACCTGGACGGGCCCGAACGACATCACCCTCACCAATACCAGGCTGGTCGTGCCGCAAACGGCGGAAAAGGGCGAATTCGTCATCAGCATCGGCGCGCTGGCCTCCAACACAAAATACGACGAAGTGAACCTGAAGCGCACCCTGGAGCTGCAGCAAAAGATACAGGAGGCGATCAGCGCCGTCGACAATCCTTATGACGCCGACATTTCCGCGATTACGAGCGATATCCTGAATTCGCAGGAATCCTTTTTCAACGGCATGTTCAGCAAGGGCGAGTTGAGAAACATGGAAATCGTCGTCAACCCGCCCCCGCGCGCGGCCATGACGGAGGACGAGGCGAAGCTCGCGTCCAAAAAAACCTTCAGGGTCGACAGCGTTTCTTCCGCCATCAACATCGAAGGCGTCAAGTCGAACCGCGGCAACGTCTCCTTCGTGGTCGGCGCACGCGGCATCCAGCTGGACCTCGGCAAACAATCCGAGATCCCGCAATACGTGCCGTCCGATCTCAACTTCGAGGTTTATCTCGACAGCCTGCCGATGACCGACCTGAAGAAAACCTTCGCCGGCGCGGTGCAAAGCCTGTTTGAAACCGTATCGGATGCGGAGGAAGTCGCCGACGACGGCAAGCGCCCGCCGCCGAAGCAGTTCCAGAAATCGCAAGTCATGGCCGCCGCCATGGCCGTGCCGCAGATGCTCTCTGCCGCCGGCTCCCGCCTGCTGGTCAAAAACACCTACGTCAACGCGCCGGTGATGCAGTCCACGCTGGACGGCGCCTTCAGCGCGAACGAAGCCGCTCGCTATATCGCGATCGGCAATATGACGCTGGTGCTGACGGGGCTCGACGAGCTGATCCTGAAGCTGCAAGCCGCCAACGACCGCGTGGCGCAACAGGCGCTGGGCCCCCTCAGCGTGCTGCAGATGGTCGGCGAGCAGGGCACCGGCACCGGCGGCAAATCCGCCCGCACTTATAAACTGGAAGTCACCGGCGAGGGTAAAGTCACCCTCAACGGCAACGATGTCGGCGGCATGATGCAGATGCTGCGTTAAACAAGCCGCCGCCCGCAAAACCGCCGGAATCGGGTCAAACCGTTCCGGCGGTTTTGTTTTGGTTGCGACAGAAGCTTGCGAAAATCATGGGGATTATGGCATTTCCTTGCCAGAATCACGATTATTTGCTATAAATGACCTGTAGCGCCTTGAAAGACAAGGTTTTTCAAACGATGGCGCGCGTCACGATCCAAGAGGCAAAGGGCAAACGTCATGACCAATGCGCATCCACAAGACAAATTCGAACAGGAACGCAAGGCCGGTTTCACCAAAATTATCGAATGGGTGGAAGCGAAGGCACAGGCCGTCAACCCGCCGCTGATTCTCGATATTCATGCCGCCTCGCCGGGCGCGATGCAGCAAAGCGCCGAAAAGGAATCCTGGCAATTGCTGGCCAAGGGATTGCGCCATTTGAAAGACGGCGCGCCGGGCGGCAATCCGGGATCGATGGCGGAAGCGCTGTCGCGCGCCAGCCTGCGCAATGCGTCGCTCGCTTCCTCGCTCGGCGTCAAGCCGCCGCAGTTCGAGCAGATGTATTTCAACGCCGAATATTCCAGCGGCCACGAAGCCGCCGTGTTTTACACCAAGCGTTTGATCGAGGCCGCGGAAGGCGATTTTTCCAAAAGCCGCCAGATCATCCAGCAAAAAATCTTCAGTGAAAAACCCTTCGGCGCCTTCGGCATCATGACGGACGTCGATCCGGAGTTGCGCGATATTTTCGACGCGGTGCGCAAATCCGCGGGCGTGAACGCCGACCCGCTGCGCGGCAGCACGGTTGATGCCGAGGCCGTTTCCAAACGCGATCTTGCCGACATGCGCAAGCAGATGGTGACGTCGTTCAATATGCTGGCGGATGCCTATACCGCCGCCTGCGCGGAGCTGAAATCCGAAGTCGGCAATATTCCCGCCCCTGCCGCGCCAAAGCCCCCTCGCCCCGGCAAATCCGGTCAGTCCTTCGACTTGTAAAAGAAAATTCCAGGATGCATGCCCGCGCTGTCTTGCGCATATAGAGCGGATAGACGCCTAATACTTTCCAACGATCCTAAACGGCGGCATGAGCGCGTTGAGGAAGTCTTATGTGCGGATTTTAAAAGCCGGCTGTCAGCCGTTCGCCGCCTTTGCCGCCGATTTTTCGCCGAGCACGTAAAGGCTGGAACGGCCGACGAATTCATAGCCGATCTTGCGGTAGATCGCATTCGATACCGTATTGCGCGCATCGGCGTAAAGGCAGCACATATCGCGCCCCTGATCCAGCAATTGCTGCGACAGCCGCGCCACGACCGCGCTGGCGTAACCGTTGCCACGGTGTTCCGGCGGCGTATAAACGAAATTGACCCGCGCGACGGTATCCGTGCCGGAAACGGCCGCTTGGGAAACAATCTCCCCCGCCGTTTCCCAAACGGCGATGCTGCTTTGCCCGATGCGGTCACGCGCCTTCGACAAGGCTTCTTCTTCACCCAGATGTTCTGCCTTGGGCAGGGCATCCCTGGCGAAAGCCACCATCCATTGGGCGATTTTCTGCGCGTCTTCCTCGGTTGCCAGGCGGAAAGCGCCGTCCACGGGCGCGGGGAAATGCACGCTTTTCAGGGAATAAATGATCTGGTCCATATATTCGACGGTTTTTTGCCCCGTCAATGCGGCCCAATACTCGGCAAAGGCGCCCGCCACATCGCTCGGCCCCACGATGGCAGGAAAGGAAGGATTATCTTCCGCCATCAATTCGACGAGATAGCGGATGTTATCGCCGGCGGCACGGCTCAGCACCAGATTGTGCGGCGGCATCTGCACCGCGGACACCACGGCCTCCATATCCTCAAAAAGCGTGACGAAACGTATGCCCGGCTCCCCGCCGCGCGCTATTTGCCGCTCCGCCGCCTGACACATGGACAGGATCACGTTATGCTCCGCCGCATGCGTTTCCAGGCGCGCACCGTGCTTTTTCAAAAACGCTTTCGGATTCAGTTCAAAATCGACGTGCTGCATAATGGCAAAATGTCCTTAAGTGGATAACAGGTCAGCCGGACAGAAGATACGCGAGAACCGCATTCAGTTTTTGCCGACCCGATGCCGTGGCCGCGAGACGATCTCCCGATCTTTCAAGCAAACCTTCCTCTTCCAACATTGTCACCCGCCGGGGGTTAACAAACTCTAAAAACGGCAGGCCGCTTTCGGACTCAAACCGCGATAAGGAGAGGCCTTCGACAAGACGCAGGCCCATGAGCAGCATTTCCCGCGCGCGTTTCGGAAAATCGATATCCTCGAAAGGATGGGCGCCATGGCCGTTTTCGAGCGTTTTTTGCAGCCATATCTCCGGCGCGCGGTGGGCGCGGGTCGCCTTTTTAACGCCGTCGACAGTCAGGCGGCCGTGCGCGCCGGGACCGATACCCGCATAATCGCCATAGCGCCAGTAAGCCAGATTGTGCCGCGATTCATCGCCGAAACGCGCGTGGTTGGAAATCTCGTAGGCGGGCATGTCGGCGGCGGCCATCATCTCTTGCGTGACTTCATACAATTGCGCGGCGGTTTCCTCATCCGGTATTTTCAAATCGCCGCGCCGGAACAGCGTGTGGTATTGGGTGCCTTCCTCGATGGTGAGCTGATAAAGCGACATATGCCCTTTGGCGTATTGCAAACCTTCGGCCAGTTCCCGCCGCCAGCCCGCCACCGTCTGGTCGGGACGCGCATAGATCAGGTCAAAGGAAAAACGCTCGAAAATACGGCCGGCCAGTTTTACGGCGGCAATCGCCTCCGCAGCGCTGTGCTGGCGGCCGAGCACTTTGAGGTCGGCATCGCTCAGCGCCTGCACGCCGAGAGATACGCGATTCACCCCCGCCGCTTTAAAGCCGTGCAGCTTATCGGTCTCAACGGAGGTGGGATTAGCTTCCAGCGTGATCTCGGTGCCCTGCGGCAGGCCCCACAGGCCGGCAATCGTGTCAATGACCGTTTCAACGGTCTGCGGCTCCATCAGCGAGGGCGTGCCGCCGCCGAAGAAAACGGATTGAATATGCCGTGCCCCCGTCAGATCGCGGTAGAACTGCAATTCGCGCACGAAGGCGCGGCGCCACGCGTCATGCGCCACGCTGTCGCGCACATGGCTGTTAAAGTCGCAATAGGGGCATTTGAATTTGCAAAACGGCCAGTGCACGTAAACGGCCAGCGCCGCCGCTTGCGCCGCGTCATCCGCCGCCATGTTTTTCAGGGAAAGCATCGGGCGATGATTTTCCTGAACGATTCCGCGCGGTGATTGGTTTCGTGTTTTTGCTGCGGTTCCATCTCGCCGTAGGTCTTGTCGCCGCCCTTGGGCACGAACATCGGATCATAGCCGAAGCCTTTATCCCCGCGCGGCGGCCAGACGATGGTGCCGTGGGAATATCCCTCCACCACTTCGGCATGGCCGTCGGGCCAGGCCATGGCAAGGCAGGAAACGAAATAGGCTGCCTTCGGCGCGGCGTCCCAGCCGCCGGGTTTTCGGTCGACGGCATCCTTGACCTTTTGCATGGCCATGCCGAAATCGCGCGTGCCGTCGGGCTTTTCCGCCCAGTCGGCGGCATAGACGCCCGGCTGCCCGTCGATCGCGGCAATGCAAATGCCGCTATCATCGGCCAGCGCGATCTTGCCCGTCTGCTGCGCCACGTATTGCGCCTTGATCAGGGCGTTTTCGACAAAAGTCGTGCCCGTTTCCTCGGGCGATTCCAGATTGTAATCGGAAGCGGCGGAAAGCTTCTTCACGCGGTCGCCGAACAATTCGCGGATTTCGCGCAGCTTGCCCTTGTTATGCGTGGCGACGACCAGCTCGTCGCCGTCGAATTTGCGCGGCGGCGTATCGTTGTTGTCGGCTTGCAGAATATGAATGGCCATTGTCGGCTCCTTCCGTGAAAGTTTACAGGCGCGGCGGCTTGATCTGCGCCTGTTGTGCGGCGGGTTCGGCATTGTCCTGCGCCGCCACCAGCGCTTCCAGCGCGGCCACAATTTTGTCCTGATGCGGGCTGCGTTCCCACGACTGTTTCGGGCGCAACGCCGTCTCCAGCGCCTGTTTCGGATCGGCGCCGTATTTCAGGCAAAGCCGCACCGCTTCATCAGGCCGCGCGGCAAGCACCGCCGAAATCAACATGCCGCCGCCGTATTGGCGCACATCGACGCCTTTTTCAAACATTTTTTCGGCCGCCGCGAGGTTATCCGCATGAATCGCGCGCAAAACCATATCCGCATCGGGGCGCAAGCCGCGGGCGAGCACCTTGTCGAGCATCGGCAGGCCCGCTTCTTTTGCCTCCACAATGCACAAAAGCCCTTCGAGGCCGGATTTATCCTTTTCCGGCGTGGCGCCTTTTTCCAGCAGGTAATCGGCCAGATCGAAACGGCGGTATTTCAAGGCCTGCAGGAAGGGCGTCCAGAAGCCTTCCTGCGCGTAATTCACATCCGCACCCTTGCGCAGCAAAAGATCGATCATCTTGCGGCTGCCCGGATCGCCGCTCACGGCATGCACCAGCATGTACGACGGGTTCGCCCCCTTATCGACCAGATAGGAAATCTTTTTCAGATCGCCTTCCCTGAGCGCCCAGCCCGCGGCCTGCGGCGTACGGTCGCCGGAATCATAATCCGGATGCGCGCCGCATTTTTCGGCCAGAAAGTCGGCAACCTTGTAATGGCCGTGCAACGCCGCCACCTGAAACGCCGCGACGGCTTCCCCGCTTTCATAGCGGTTCCGGCCTTCGGTCATATTGAAGGCATGGGCGATGTTCTGCATGGTTTTGAGCCGTCCGAACATGGCGGCTTGCTTCATGACGTTATTGCGGCTGATATAGGCGCGGTCCTGCGGCACGGCCAGCACGGCCTCCAGCGCGGCATCCATGCGCCATTGCGTTCCCTTGGCGATTTCCTTGATCAGGGCCGCTTCCTTCACGTAAGGCGGACGGTGTTTCAGGTTCGCGACGTAGTTCTTGTAGCGCAGGGTTTCCCGCATCGGTTTTTGGGGACGTGCCATTTTGACAATACTCTCGTTTAGAAATTATGTGGCCAGGGTTTCTTCCTGCAGCTTTGTCAGTTCGCCGATGCCCTTGCGCGCAAGGGACATGAGCGCCATGAACTGGTCTTCGCTGAAGGCGCGATCTTCCGCCGTGCCCTGGATTTCGACAAGGCCGCCCTTGCCGGTCATCACGAAATTCGCATCCGCGCCGGCGCTGGAATCTTCGGCGTAATCAAGGTCCAGCACGGGCGTATCCTTGTAAAGGCCGCAAGACACCGCCGCCACGCTGTCGATGATCGGGTTTTCCTTGACCGCGCCGATGCGCAGCAAGTGCCGCACGGCCAGCGACAGCGCCACATAGGCGCCCGTGATTGCGGCCGTGCGCGTACCGCCGTCGGCCTGAATGACGTCGCAGTCCAGCACGATCTGGATTTCGCCCAGTTTTTCAAGATCGACCACGGCCCGCAGCGCGCGGCCGATGAGGCGCTGGATTTCCTGCGTGCGGCCCGATTGCTTGCCGCGCGCGGCTTCGCGGTCGATGCGCGATCCGGTCGAGCGCGGCAGCATGCCGTATTCCGCCGTGACCCATCCCTTGCCTTTACCCTTCAACCATGGCGGCACGCGCTCGTCCACGCTGGCGGTGCAGAGCACATGCGTATCGCCGAAACGGATGAGGCAGGAGCCTTCGGCATGTTTGGAAAAATGCGGCTCCAGCACAACGGTGCGAAGCGCGTCGGGAGAGCGGCCGGAGGGGCGCATGGAAAAGTCCTTTCAGTTTTTTGACCGGAAACGGCGGCAGTATGAAAACCGCCGCCGCTGAAATCCGGCTTTACATCTTATTTATCGTCCGCGAAGGTTTAGCGGTTGAAACCGTTTTTAGGCGCTTTCTTTGCCTGTGCGATGGCCTTATCGACCTCGCCCATGAAATCGTGCAGGTTCTCGCGGAAACGCTCCAGCGTTTCCAGCGGGATGACGGCGCCGTTCTGGTTGGCGGCGCGCAGCTTGTCGGTCGCTTTCTCAACGTCTTTCACAGCGCCGTTGAAATCCGCCTGCGGCGCGGTCGCGGGTTGCACCGGCTGCTCCGCGGACGTTTCCGCGGCGAAATCGCCGTTGCCGCCGTTGCGACGATTGCGGCGCGCTTCGCGGGCCTTGGCGCGGCGCTGTTCCGCCGTCAGGCCGTCATCGCCGCCGCTGTTGTGAGAACCGTTGCGCTCCGCCACCTTGTCGAAAAAGCTGAAGGTGTCGTCTTCGCTGTAGGTACGCATCGGCTTGACGGGCCCTGCGGCATCCGCCCAGCTTTGCCCCGTGCCGCCGCTTTTGCCGTTGGCGAGATTTTCCAGACCCTGATGGCCGTAACTGTCATAGGTCATGCGCTTGCCGGCATCCGTCAGAACCTTTTCGGCTTCAGTCAGCAACTGGACAAAACCTTCCATGCTGGTGACGGCGGCACGCACGTTTTTGGAAGGAATTTTTTCATCCAGGAACTTTTGCTTTTCTTCTTCGCTCTTGGCGCGGTGGCGGTCGGGGTGAAAGCGCAGGACGAGTTTCTGGTGCGCTTGCTTGATCTCCGCTTCGGTCGCGCTCTTCGCGATGCCAAGCACTTCATAATAATCAGGTTTCTGGGCCATAGGTTTTTGCTCAAAACTTCTGTTAGGGATTCGGATGTATTCAATTTGACAGGAAAAACTATAAGGATTTTCCGCGTTATGTCAATAATATATAATCACCTTGAATTCATTGGAAATTCAGTGGTTTTCACGCAAAATTCGCCTTATATTATCCGCCATGATCTTGGAATTGAACGACAGAACGCGCCGGATCCTGAAACTGGTCGTCGATGCCTATGTGGAGACGGGGGAACCCGTCGGCTCCCGCGCCATTTCCGAGAAACTGGGCATGACGCTTTCCCCGGCCACCATCCGCCATGCGATGGCGGAACTGGAGGACCGCGGGCTGCTCTATGCGCCCCATACCTCTGCCGGCCGTTTGCCGACCGAAAGCGGCATGACCGTTTTTGTCGAAGGGCTTTTGGAGCTCGACCACCTCTCCCGCGACGAGCAGCACCGGATCGAGGAAAAAATGAACGCCGCGCGCGGCCAGAACCTGACCGATGTGCTGGAGCAAACCAGCCGTTTCCTGTCCGGTCTGTCGTCCTGCGCGGGGCTGGTTTTCGCGCCCAAGTCGGAAGACCCTGTGCGGCAGGTGGAATTCGTGCTGCTGGGCCCCGGGCGGGCGCTGGCCGTGCTGGTCACCAGTTCGGGCATGGTCGAAAACCGCCTCCTGGACGTGGCGCCCGATATTACGGCGACAGCCCTCACGCGCGCGGCGAATTACCTCAATTCCCGCATGGCCGATAAAACCCTGTCGCAGGCAGCGGCGCAAATCCGCAGCGATCTGGAGGCCGACCGCACGCAGCTGGATGCCCTGACCGCGCGCGTGGTGGCCGCCGGCATCGCCAGCCTCGCTCCCGATGCGGACGGCGGGCATTTGTTTATCAAGGGGCAGGCGAATCTTCTGGACGACGTCACGGCGATTGCCGATCTGGAGCGCATCCGCAGCCTGTTCGACGCGCTGGAAGCCAAGGAAAGCATGCTGAAGCTGTTGCAGGCCACAACGCAAGGGGAAGGTGTCAAGATTTACATCGGCGCGGAAAACAAGCTGTTCAGCCATTCGGGTTGCGCCCTGATCGTCGCGCCTTACCGCACGCAGGATGCGCGGGTGATGGGCGCGATCGGCGTCATCGGCCCGACGCGCCTCAATTACGGGCGGATTATTCCGGTCATTAATTATACCTCCCAGATCATCGGGCGGATTCTGGGCTAGCGTTTTTGCAAAAGCCCTTTAAAAACAAGCCGTCAGCCGCCCTTTAGCCACTCTAAATAACTGATAAGAATATGAAAAAATTGTTTGACTCCCCTGAAGGGATGCTTTAACAATATGACAATCAAATTTTCAGAACAGATTCAATCCCGATGACAGAAAAGGATTAAGGCATGTCCGACAACCTTGGCCCGAAAAAAGAGCCTGAAAAAAAGCCGAACGCTCCCGCCGCCGCACCGGCTGACAAGACACCGACTCCCGAAGCCGATCCGGAAGCGGAAGCGCATGCGCGTAAAATGGCCGAGCTGTTCCCCGATCTGGACGATGATGACGCCGAGGAAACCATCGACGACATTCGCGCCGAGCGCGACGAGTTGCGCCAAAAACTGGCCGACGCCACGCAGCGTCTCGGCCGCTCCCAGCAGGACAACCTCGCCCTGCATAACAAGGCCGAAGAAGTCAAAAAACTGCTGGCCCGCACGGAAGAGAAATTCGAAAACGACAAGAAATTCGCCATCGAAAAATTCGTCAAGGAAATCCTGCCCGTGATCGATACGCTGGAGCTGGGCCTGCAAGCCATTCCGGCGAAAGAGCGCGCGGCCGATCCGAAATTCGACAAGCTCGCGGACGGCGTTGAAAAAACGTTGAGCCAGTTGACCGCCGTTTTCAACAAATTCGGCATCAAGCAGATCAACCCGATCAACGAGGAATTCGACGCCAACAAGCACGAGGCGCTGGCGACGCAGCCCAAGCCTGATACCGAGCCGGAAACCGTGATTCACGTTGCGCAAAAGGGTTACGAGATCGAAGGCCGCCTGATCCGCCCCGCGAAAGTGATCGTCACGCCCGCGGATTAAGCTCTTCGGGGGCTTATTTCCCGCAAAGCCGGCAGGATTTGAAACAAACCCGGACTTGAAACAAGCAATGAAAACAGCCATATTAGCGTGGCTGTTTTCATTGCTTTTAAGGTTACAGATAACCGGAGGGAATTAACCATGACGCCATCCGAGCGCCCGCAAGACCCGCATCTTGAACCCGAAACATTCGCGCCCGAAACGGAAGCTGCGGAAACGCCCCAATTATCCGACGACATCTCCTTGGGCGATGCGCAGCGCGCACCCGAGGGCGCGCAGGCCCGCGTGGCGGAGCTGGAAGCCGCCCTTGCGACCCTGAACGATAAAATGCTGCGCGCCCTGGCCGAGGCGGAAAACACCCGCAAGCGCATGGAGAAAGAACGTCAGGATACCGCGAAATTCGCCGTCTCCGCCTTCGCGCGCGACCTGCTCAGCGTGGCCGACAATCTGGGCCGCGCGCTCTCGGCCATCACGCCCGAGCAAAAAGAGCAGAACGAGCCCTTGAAAAACATCGCCACCGGCGTGGAAGCGACGGAGCGCGAATTGCTGCGCGTGCTGGAAAGCAACGGCATCAAGCGCGTGGAGTGCCTCGGCCAGCCCTTCGATCCGAACCTGCACGAAGTAATGTTCGAGATCGACGATGCGTCCAAAACGCCCGGCACGATCGTGCAGGTGCTGGAGCCCGCCTATACGATCCACGAGCGCCTCCTCCGCCCCGCCCGCGTGGGCGTTGCCAAAGGCGGCGTCCAGCCCGAAGGCGGCCATCTGGACGAGAATGTCTAGGGCGCGGCCCGATCTCGCGCGCGACGGTTCACACCAGAAAGAGCAAAATAGTTTCGCCCTGATTCTTATGGCTTTTTCTGCATCATCCAAACCGTGCCGCGGCGCGTATAAAGATCAGAAAAAACCTTCACTTCGGGGCTGAACGGGTGTAATTTGCAAACCGCAAGCCTGACTTCAGACTCTGAAGTATATGGAAATAGTGGAGAAGTGCTTCGAAGCAAGGCTTCTCCCGATACATTTGCCGAAAGAAAGGACATACATCATGAGCAAGATTATCGGTATCGACCTTGGGACGACCAACTCCTGCGTGGCGATCATGGAAGGCGACAAGCCCAAAGTGATCGAGAACGCGGAAGGCGCCCGCACGACCCCCTCCATGGTGGCCTTCACCAAGGACGGTGAACGCCTTGTCGGTCAGCCCGCCAAGCGCCAGGCCGTGACCAACCCCGACAAAACCCTTCATGCGATCAAGCGCCTGATCGGCCGCCGCTTCAACGAGGAAGAGGTGAAGAAGATGCGCGAAAAAGCCCCCTTCCCCATCGTGGAAGGCGACGGCGGCGCGGCATGGGTGGAAATCGACGGCGAGAAAATGGCGCCGTCGCAGATCTCCGCCATGGTTTTGCAAAAAATGAAGGAGACGGCGGAAAGCTACCTTGGCGAAAAAGTCACCAAGGCCGTGATCACCGTGCCTGCCTATTTCAACGACAGCCAGCGCCAGGCCACCAAGGACGCCGGCAGGATCGCGGGCCTTGACGTCCTACGCATCATCAACGAGCCGACGGCGGCGGCCCTCGCTTACGGCCTCGACAAGAAACAATCCGGCACCATTGCGGTCTATGACCTTGGCGGCGGCACGTTTGACGTCTCCATCCTCGAGATCGGCGACGGCGTTTTCGAAGTCAAATCCACCAACGGCGATACGTTCCTCGGCGGCGAGGACTTCGACCTGCGCATCATCGACTATCTTGCGGAAGAGTTTAAAAAAGAGCACGGCATCGACCTGCGCAACGACAAGATCCCGCTGCAGCGCCTGAAGGACGCTGCGGAAAAGGCGAAGAAAGAGCTCTCCTCCTCCATGCAGACGGAGATCAACGAGCCTTTCATCACCGCGGACGCCAGCGGCCCGAAACACCTGAACGTGAAACTGAGCCGCGCAAAACTGGAAGCGCTGGTCGAGGACATGATCCTGAAAACGCTGGAGCCTTGCAAGGCCGCGCTGAAAGACGCGGGCGTAAAAGCCTCCGAAATCGACGAAGTCGTCCTGGTCGGCGGGATGACCCGCATGCCCAAGGTGATCGAGGTCGTGAAGGAATTCTTCGGCAAGGAGCCGCACCGCGGCGTGAACCCCGATGAAGTCGTCGCCGACGGCGCGGCGATTCAGGGCGGCGTTCTGGCCGGCGACGTGAAAGACGTCCTGCTGCTCGATGTCACCCCGCTGTCGCTGGGCATCGAGACGCTGGGCGGCGTGTTCACCCGCCTGATCGAGCGCAACACGACAATCCCGACCAAGAAATCGCAAACCTTCTCCACGGCGGAAGACAACCAGAACGCGGTCACCATCCGCGTGTTCCAAGGCGAGCGCGAAATGGCGGCGGACAACAAGCTGCTGGGCCAGTTCGACCTTGTCGGCATCCCCCCCGCGATGCGCGGCGTGCCGCAGATCGAGGTTACCTTCGACATCGATGCGAACGGCATCGTGCATGTCTCGGCCAAGGACAAGGCCACGGGCAAGGAGCAGCAGATCCGCATCCAGGCCTCCGGCGGCCTCACCGACGAAGACATCAAGCGCATGGTGAAGGATGCGGAAGAAAACGCCGCCAACGACAAGGAACGCCGCGAGAAGGTGGAAACCGTCAACCGCGCCGAAGCGCTGGTGCACACGACCGAAAAAACGCTGAAGGACGCGGGCGATAAAATCCCCGCCGACGACAGGAAAACGGTCGAGGATGCCGTCGCGGCCCTGAAGGACGCGATCGGCGGCGGCGATGCGGACAGCATCCGCGGCAAGACCGACGCGCTGCAGGAAGCCGCGATGAAGCTGGGCGAGCATCTCTACCGCAGCGAACAAGAAGCGGGCATGGCCGGCGGCGCCGATGACGAAGGCTCTGCCGACGGCGACGGCGACGGCGATGCCGCCAAGGAAGGCGAGATCGTGGATGCCGATTATACCGAAGTCGACGACGACGGTAAAAAAGCAGGCTAATCCAACCGATACGTTGCGACCGGCGGCGCGGATGCTTTGATCCGCACATGCCGCCGGTCACAGCCTTCAAAAAGCGTTGAAGACAAATGTCTAAAAAAGATTTTTATCAGGTTCTGGGCGTCGATAAAAAGGCCAGCGCGGACGAGCTGAAAAAAGCCTACCGCAAGCTCGCCATGCAATACCACCCCGACAAGAACCCGAACAACAAAGAAGCCGAACAGAAATTCAAGGAAATCAGCGAAGCCTATGACGTCCTGAAGGACGACCAGAAGCGCGCCGCCTATGACCGTTTCGGCCACGGCGCTTTTGACATGGGCGCGGGCCGCAGCGGCGGTGCCGGTGCCGGCGCGCAGGGTTTCGGCGGCTTCGGCGGCTTCTCCGATATTTTTGAGGAAATGTTCGGCGATTTCATGGGCGGCCAGCAAGGCGGCGGCCGCCGCGGCGGTGCCGATGGCGCGCGGCGCGGCGCGGATCTTTCCTATGAAATGGAAATATCGCTCGAAGATGCCTTTACGGGCAAGGAAATGCCCATCAAGGTGGCGAGCTGGCAATCCTGCGGCGGCTGTAATGGCAGCGGCGCCGAAAAAGGCACCAAGGCCGATACCTGCGAGACCTGCCGCGGTGTCGGTCGCGTGCGCGCGCAACAGGGCTTTTTCACGGTGGAACGCACCTGCCCCACCTGCGGCGGCGCGGGCCAGACCATCAAGACCCCCTGCCACATCTGCGGCGGCAGCGGCCGCACGCGCAAGGAAAAATCGCTGAAAGTCTCCGTCCCCGCGGGGATCGATGACGGCACGCGCATCCGCCTTGCCGGCGAGGGCGAAGCGGGTGTGCGCGGCGGGCCGGCGGGCGATCTTTACGTTTTCCTCGGCATCCGGCCGCACCGTTTCTTTCAGCGCGAAGCTTCCAACCTTTACTGCCGCGTACCGGTGCCCGTGGCCACCGTCGCCCTCGGCGGTACGATCGAGGTGCCGACCATCGACGGCAAGCGCGTGAAGGTCAACGTGCCCGAAGGCACGCAAACCGGCCAGCAGTTCCGCTTGCGCGGCAAGGGGATGACGATTTTGCGCGCCCCCAACCGCGGCGACATGTTCGTCGAGGTCGTGGTTGAAACGCCCGTCAACCTCAGCAAAAAACAAAAAGAGCTGCTTCGCGAATTCGCCGGAGACAGCACCGATGCGAAAGTCAACCCGCAATCCCACGGCTTTTTCGACAAGGTCAAAGGGCTTTGGGAAGATTTGAAGGACTGATTTTTAACTCTTATTCATGCGGGAGATTTCATATGCGCTTTTCATTGCTGACGGGGCTTTTCGCCCTCGCCGCCGCCGGTTTCTTTATCTATCAGGTGCAAAAGGCCGATGCGCTGGTCGCCGCAACTGCCGAAAAACCCGCCCCGCAAACACCCGCGCCGGCGGCACAGTCAACAAAGGCCGCCGCATCCGATGCGAACAAATACGGCGTCTTTACCTGCACGCCCGACAACTTCACGCTGACCTCCACCGCCGACGGCTATCACCTGCACGGCACGATCGATACGCCGACGCCCGGTTACGGCTACACCCCCGCCCGCATCGACGAAACGCCCGATGCCGCCGACATGGTATTCGAGCTGCGCGGCCCGCAGGGCATGGTCATGCAGGTGATCGGCAAAATGGCCATCGATCACATGTATGTGCGCGACGGTTCCATGCAGGCCCTGACCGTGCGCCTTGACAAGGCCTTCAACTGGGGCCCGGACACGATCGTTTGCAAGAATACCGCCGCCCCGCAGCCGTCCGCGCCGATGCCGCCGTCAAGCCCTGAGGAAACCCCCGCATCCCCGCCGAAAACGCCGCCCGCCGCCCCGCCGGCGGACGCCCCCGCCACGGAGTAAATGAAAATGATTAAGATCGGCATTCTCGGCGCCGCCGGCCGCATGGGCCAGATGATCGGCCGCGAGATTTTCTCCGGCGCTTACGACGGCGCGGCACTGGGGGCCGCCGTCGACCATATGGACAGCTGGGCGCTGGGCAAGGATTTCAAGGAAATCCTCGGCCTCGGCCCCGGCGGCATCCATGTAACGAGCGACAAGAACGCCGCCTTTGCCACCTGCGACGTGCTGATCGATTTCACTTTGCCCGAAGCCACGGTGGAACACACCGCCCTTGCCCATCAGCACGGGCGCGGCCTTGTCATCGGCACCACGGGCCTGACCGACGTGGAAGACGCCGCGATCACCGCCGCCGCCCTGCGTGCGCCCGTTTTGCAGGCTGCGAACATGAGCGTCGGCGTGAACGTGCTGCTCTCCCTGGTCCGGCAGGTCGCCGCCATTCTGGACACCGATTACGATATCGAGATTTACGAAGCCCACCACCGCCATAAGGTGGATGCGCCCTCCGGCACCGCGCTGGCGCTCGGCAAGGCCGCCGCCGCCGGCCGCAAGGTCGACCTTGACAAGGCCATGGTGCCCGCCCGCTTCGGGCAGGTCGGCGCGCGTCCCGTGGGCGCCATCGGCATGTCCGTTTTCCGCGGCGGCGACGTCATCGGCGATCACACCGTCAGCTTCGCCGGCATGGGGGAGCGGATCGAGATCACGCATAAAGCCGCCGACCGCGCCCTTTTCGCGCGGGGGGCGGTCAAGGCCGCGCTCTGGCTCTACGGCAAGGAACCCGGCCGCTATTCGATGGCCGATGTGCTGGGCCTGAAATAATATGGCGCTTTTGCGGAAGCCTTATAAAACCCCTTCGCCTTTCAGCAGCGCCTTTTTCATCGCAGCGCCCCAGCCGTAATTGACGATACGGCTTTGCCGGTTCACGACGCGGTGGCAGGGCACGAGAATGGACAGATGGTTTTTACCGACAGCGGAGCCCACGGCGCGCACGGCGGCGGGACTGCCGATTTTTTTGGCGATATCGCCATAGGTGGCGGTCGTGCCGCATTTGATTTTCAATAGTGCCTTCCATACCTTGATCTGGAACGGCGTGCCGTAGAGCACCAGCGGGATGGAAAACTGATCCATCTTGCGCGGCCAGAGCCCGGCGATCTCCCGCGCCGCTTTTCGGGTGATTGCCTGATCCTCGATCAGGTTGGCGCGGGGGAAGTGCTTTTGCAGATAATCGTCGCGGCACCCGATGCCGATGGCGCAAAGCCCTTCGGACGACAGCGCGACCATGATCTTGCCGGCCGGAAAGTCATGGACGCCCCAGACAAGGGTCAGGCCGCGCCCGCGCGCGGCGGCTGTGACGGGATGGGTGATGATCTTCATATCTTTCTTTGCCCTGCTTGTTCCGATGCGCAATATTGTGTAGGAATCTATACATGAAACCCGACAAAATCGAACAGTTTTTCGCCCGCCTGCAAGCCCGAAATCCGGAGCCGAAGGGGGAGCTGCATTATACCAACCCCTATACGCTGCTGGTGGCCGTCACCCTGTCGGCGCAGGCCACCGACGCCGGGGTAAACAAGGCGACGGAAAAGCTGTTCAAGGTCGTCAAAACGCCGCAGGATATGCTGAAACTGGGCGAAGAAGGATTGAAAAAACACATTCGCACCATCGGGCTTTTCAATGCAAAAGCCAGAAACATTATCGCCGCCGCCGAGATGCTGGTGCGCGATTACGGCGGCAAGGTGCCGCCGAACCGCGACGAGCTGGTCAAGCTGCCCGGCTGTGGGCGCAAGACGGCGAATGTGGTTCTGAACATCGCCTTCGGCCAGCCGACCATGGCGGTGGATACGCATATTTTCCGCATCAGCAACCGCACCGGCCTTGCCCCCGGCAAGAATGTCGACGCGGTCGAGCAAAAGCTGTTGAAAGTCGTGCCCGATAAATACATGCAGCATGCCCACCACTGGCTGATCCTGCATGGCCGTTATGTGTGCAAGGCGCGCAAGCCCGACTGCCCGCAATGCATCGTGCGCGACCTCTGCGCGTTTAAAGACAAAACCAAAGCGGAATAGAAAACGGATCTACGCCCGCACCGGCGGCTTGGCCCCTGCGCGCACCAGCGTGCGGATGCAACGGGACCGGTTGCCGGCGCTGGCCGGCGCGATGCCGGAGGCCTGAACGGCGGGGTCGAGATCTTCCTTCATGCGGAAATCCACATACGTGACGTTATAGCCCTTGTCACGGCCTTCTTCCTGATAGAAAAAAACATCCAGCACGCAAGCCTCGCCGCGGTATTGCCAGATGCGTGCGTCGGCGTCGCGGCGCTCCACTGTCGGCGCGCCGAACAGATAGCCGATCTCCTGCTCCGTCAACTGGGTCAGCACTGCGGGCACGCCCTCCACATATTTGCGTGCGCGGGAAATATAGCCCTGCGCGGGGTAGTAGGCGCCGCCGTGAAAATTGACGCGATCGGGAAAAAGCGCGATGCGGAACTGCTCCGGCCCCGCATTGCTGCCGTAAGAGCCCGGCAGCGCCGAGGTTTTACAACTGCCGACCAGCAGCATCAGCAGCGGCAGGAAAGCGATGACCAGCCGCATGATACGATTGGCGTTCCGGCGCGCATGGGCATACAAAGCCATGAAACCGCGGTCCGCGCGCACGATAAACCACGCCCAAGCGTCCGCAGCGGCGGTTTTGCCGGTGGAAATGCCGATATGTGTTTGGTTAATCAATCAAAACCCGACCGTCCGGCGGAAAGTGCCCGAACGTTCCTGTGTTGTTTCAACGCTGCCGTCCTGGTCGCCGGAGGCATCGACGGATTTTTTACCGGCATTGGTCGTCGTATCGTTGGCGGTCGTGACCAGCTGTTTTTCAATAGCATTGGCGGCATCGGCGGGAGCTTCTTCGGCCGGGCGCGCGGCGATGCTGGCTTCGATACGGCTGCCGGCTTCGATTTCAAGCGCGCCATAGGAAATCTCGCCCTTGACCACCGCCGTGGATTTGATGCTGAGACGGCCCGTCACCACCAGCTTGCCGTCGAAACGGCCGGCAATTACGGCATCCTTGACGGTCGCGCTGCCCGCAAAAGCCCCCGTTTCGAGGAGATCCAGACGCTGCGTTTCCAGCGTTTTGGCTTCCAGCGCACCTTCAATGATCAGATGTTCGCAATCGGTGATTTCGCCCGTCAGCCTGATATCGCGGCCGAGCATCAGGCGGCGGTGCTCCGCCGTCTGTTGCGGGGCAGAGGACGTGCCGTAGGGCATGGTGCCCGTCAGCATGGACGTATGGCCGGGAATATCGCTGCGGATCATCTTTTTCTCTACTGACATTGGAATGCCCCTCATTTTAAAGTGCCCTGACTGTTTGCCAATACAAATCAACAGATCAAAATTATTATGTATTCGGCGCCGGATGTCTGGAATCCGTACCACGCCCCCGAAAGGGCGTAAAGGCCTTATCGGTGCCATGATTTTTGATAATCCGGCGTCAAGTGGAGGCGAATATTTTTTTAATATATATCAGCTGCTTGCATATTAACTCTTTTGCGCCTTTTATGATATTTTTTACCATAAAATATAGTGTGTGCCCCTTCTTTCCCTCTTCCCGCCCGTACCCTGCGCGACTCGCGGCCTTGGTGGAAAAGGAACAGCCTATCTCCCTCGCGCACATATGTTTGTACGCGAGAGCATGCCCGGCGGGGCCGCAGGCTTAGGCGCAGAATTCTGGCGAAGCTTATTTCTGGTGATGCCGCAGCGTCGGGAAAGCGATGACGTCGCGGATGCTTTGCGAATCCGTCAGCAGCATGACCAAACGGTCGATGCCGATGCCCAGCCCGCCCGTCGGCGGCAAGCCGTATTCCAGCGCTTCGACGAAATCCTCGTCCAGCATCTGGGCTTCTTCGTTGCCGGCTTCCCGCGCGGCGACCTGCGCCTTGAAACGCGCCAGCTGGTCGAAGGGGTCGGACAGCTCCGAAAAGGCATTGGCGACTTCCCAACCGTTGATATAGGTCTCGAAACGCTCGGTCAGGGTTTCGGCGTTGCGGTGCTGCTTGGCCAGCGGGGAAATGTCCTTGGGCATATCGATGACATGCACGGGCTGGATCAGATCCGCCTCCACTTTCTCGCCGAAAACAACCTCCAGCACCTCGCCCCAGGTTTTGCCGTCTTCAACGTAAACGCCGAGTTCCTTGGCCTTGGCGGCGGCTTCTTCGGCATCAGGAATGGCGCCGAAATCGACGCCGGTTTTCTCCGTCACCAGCTCTGTCATGGTTTTGCGCGGCCAGGGGGCTTTGAAGTCGATTTCGCGCTCCCCGAACCTGATCTTCGTCTCGCCGCCATGCAGCGCCTTGACCGCGCCTTCGACGATGCGCTCGGTCAGGGCCATCATGTCATGGTAATCGGCATAGGCCTGATAAATTTCGACGGAGGTGAATTCGGGGTTGTGCTTGACCGAAATACCTTCGTTGCGGAAGCAGCGGTTGATTTCGAATACGCGGTCGAACCCGCCGACGACAAGGCGCTTCAGATGCAGTTCGGGCGCGATGCGCAGGTAAAGCTGCATGTCCAGTGCGTTATGATGCGTCAGGAACGGCTTCGCGCTCGCCCCGCCCGCGATCGAATGCAGCATGGGCGTTTCGACTTCCATGAAGTTTTCTTCCGTCAGCAGGCGGCGGATAAAAGCGATGATCCGGCTGCGCTTGCGGAAGGTGTCGCGGCTTTCGTCGTTCATGATGAGGTCGAGATAGCGCTTGCGGTATTTCGTCTCCACATCGTGCAACCCGTGGTATTTTTCCGGCAGCGGGCGAACGGATTTGGTCAGCATCTCGACCTTTTGGGTATTGATCGTCAGCTCCCCGCGCGGCGTGCGGCGGATTTTGCCCGTTACGCCGATAATGTCGCCGATGTCGTAATAGGCCATCTGTTCCAGCAATTCCGCGGGCACATGCTCCTTGTGGCTGAAAATCTGGATCTTGCCGGTAGTATCCTTGAGATCGATGAACATGCCCGAATTGCGGTTGGACATGATCCGCCCCGCAACGGAGACGACATCTTCCGTCGTTTCACCGTCTTTCAAATCCGCATATTTTTTTTGCAGGTCGGCGGCATGGGCCGTGACGTCGAAGCGATAGGCAAAGGGATTGACGCCGCGCAGTTGCAACTGCTTCAGGTTTTCGATCTTCGCCGCAATCAGCGCATTTGAATCTGTCGCCTGTGTGTCCGCCTGATCGGCCTGTTGTTTCGCCATGATGTGATTATCCTTGTTTTTCCAGTATCATCTCGTAATGGGGCATGCCCGCTTCCATATATTCAATGCCGCGCTTACGGAACCCCAGGCGCTCGTAAAACGGCACCGTATGGGATTGCGCGCTGAGCTTGAACAGTTGAATATCCCCCGTCTTGGTCAGTTCCTGCAAGATGTATTTCATCAAGACCCCGCCGATGCCGTGGCTGCGGTGTTCCTTCAAAACCGCCACGCGCTCGATCTTGGCGGCGCTGCCCATCAGGCGCACGCGGCAGGTCGCCACGACCATGCCGTCCATGCGCACACCGAAATGACGCGCGGCCCGGTCAAGGCCGTCTGCCTCCACCTCTTGCGGCACGTTTTGCTCGTCGACGAAAACGGTTTTGCGAATATCCCGGCAGGCCTGCATGTCCTGATCGTTCGCAACGGGAAAACAACGGATTTGCATATTTTCAGCCCTTCTTTCGCCGTGATATGTGCCAAAAACGGCAGGATAAATCAAGGCTTTACCCGCAGAGCCGCCCTTAAAGCCGCAAAATATTGACATAATCGTCACGCGCGCCGTAAGATGGCCGGCATCCGAAGGAAGCAGAAGATGACCGCCCCGAAAAACCGCAAACCGCCCGAAGAGCCGCCGTCCTATATCACCGATAAATTGGCGGAAGAACCGCTGCGCAAGCAATTCGGCCGCGCCTTTGGCCGGATCGCCAATATGATGTATGCGCATCCGGTGGAACTGCAGGACATCAACCGCATCAAGCTGCCCGCAGCCGCCGATGGCACGCGGTACTTCGCCGCCCGCAATGCAAAGGGCAACTGGAACGTCATCGCCCGCACGGGCGCGTTGCGCGGCGCGGCGCCACACACGTTGCAAGATACCGTGATCGGGCTAGATATCGGCATTCACGCGGCACTCGACCTGCTGGCGGCAAAGCACCCCGGCGGCATGAAACAATATAACGGCAGCACGTCCCATCCCGTTTATATCGCAGGGCGCATCGGCCATCGCTTTGCCCCCGAAACACAGGTAAAAACGGCACGGGAAGTTCCCGCGCGAAAAGCGCCTTTGCCGAAGCCGCGCAAAAACGGCGGCTTCACCCTTTAAACAGGGCAAGAGAGGCTGGCCACTGCGCCCCGAACGCGCTATAAAACAAGAACAAAAGAAAAACACAAATGCGAAGGCCATGGCGCAATCCCTACAGCCGCACATGCCGCCGCCGTCCGCAAAACGGCTGCTGGTGCCCGATGCCCCCGTTCTCGTCACGGACGGGACGGCGGTCATGTGTCTGACCGCGGACGGCACGCTGGAGTACATCGCGGCCGAGGTGGCGCGGCAGCTGGTGCGGCAGCACATGCCGCTGGTCTGCCACGGGCCTAATCTTGCCGCGCATTTGAAAATGGAACGTTTCGCCGCCTACGACGTGCTGGAGCTTTTCGCCTTCGTGCATCCCGGCGCCTTTACGGTGCCGACGCCGCGCGGCCTAGCCCGCGCCCTGAGCCTGATGGAGCCGGACAGCGCGGAAGACCAGTGCCTTGCCTTGCGCGATATCGCGCGGCATTTGCTGGCCGACCTCTCCGCCGCGGGCCGCGCGGAAAAAACCGATCCCGCCGCCCTTGCCGCCATGATGGGACTGATGAACGGCACCCTGCCCGCGCAGGATCCCGCCGAACCCGCGCCGCAAGGCTGGCCCTGGGCGGCATCGGTGCTGGCCGCGCTGGGCCGCGGCGATACGCCGCCGACGCGCGGGGAAATACGCGCGGGCCTGCGCATCTGGGACCGGCTGCCCGAATGGTCGGTGCATGCGCCGGAGCCGCCCGCAGGGCATCACGGCGTGGAAGAGGGCGAGGCGGTCATACGCCTGAAACACCTGCTCGGCAGACAAAAGCGCGAAGAGCGCCCGCAGCAACAGGAATACGCCGCCGGTATCGCCGCCGCCTTTGCTCCCAAACACAATCCCGATGCGCCAAATGTGGTGATGGCGGAGGCCGGCACGGGCGTGGGCAAAACGCTCGGCTATCTCGCGCCCGCCACCGTCTGGGCGGAGAAAAACGGTGGCGCGGTCTGGATTTCCACCTATACCCGCAACCTGCAACGGCAGGTGGAAGCGGAGCTGGAGAAACTGTACGACGATCCCGTCGAAAAAGCGCGCAGGGTCGTCACGCGCAAGGGGCGCGAAAACTACCTGTGCCTGCTGAACCTGGAAGACGTGGCGCAATCCCCCGGCATCCATACGAACGACCTGAACGCCACCGCGCTCGGACTTATGACGCGCTGGGCGGGCGTGACGGCGGACGGCGACCTGGCGGGCAAGGATTTCCCCGGCTGGCTGCCCGGGCTGATCGGCTGGAACCGCGTCATGAGCTTTGCCGACCGGCGCGGGGAATGTATTTATTCCGCCTGCCCGCATTTCGATAAATGCTTCGTCGAAAAATCCATCCGCAAGGCGAAACGCGCCGATATCGTGATCGCCAACCACGCGCTGGTCATGCACCAGACCGCCGTGATCGGGCCGGAGGACGTTTTGCCCTCCCGTTATGTTTTCGACGAAGGGCATCATTTGTTCGAGGCCGCCGACAGCGCCTTTTGCGCGCATCTGGACGGCACGGAAACCGCCGATCTGCGCCGCTGGCTGCTGGGCAGCGAAACGGGCAAGCGCAGCCGCGCGCGCGGCATCCAAAAACGCGCCGAAGACCTGATCGCGGGCGACGACGAAGCCGGGGCCGCGCTTGAGGCGATCATCGAGGCCGCCCACGTCCTGCCCGGCCCGCAATGGCGGCAAAGACTGTTCGAGGAAACGCCGAAGGGCGTGACCGAAAACTTCCTGCTGCTCTGCCGCCGTCAGGTACTGGCACGCAATCCCGATACGCCCAAGTCCGGCATTTACGGGCTGGAAACCGAGCTGCACCCGCCGATCCCCGGGCTTTTGGACGCGGCCCATGCCTTATCGTTGCGCCTGAAAGACCTGAAAAAACCGATGATGAAGCTGATCGGCCATCTGAAGGACAAGCTGGATGACGAGGCCGATACGCTTGACAGCGCCGCGCGGGAGCGCATCCAGTTCCTCTGCACTTCCCTGCACCGCCGCGCGCAGCATGTGCTGGGCGGCTGGATCGACATGCTGGACAGCCTAAAAACCGGCACGGTGGAAGGCATGGTCGACTGGCTGGAAGTCACGCGGATCGAGGGGCATAACGCCGATGTCGGGTTTTACCGCCATGCGGTCGATCCCGCCGCGCTGTTTGCCGCGCATTTGAAACCGCATGCGCAGGGCGTGGCCGTGACCTCCGCCACCTTGCGCGATCCGACGGCGGAAGATGCCGCGGGGTGGGCGCCGCCCCATGCGCGCACGGGCGCGGCGGTATTGACGCAGGGCGCCGCGCTGAAAAGCTTTCACGTCTCCTCGCCCTTCGATTACGCGGCGCAAACGCGCATCCTCGTCATCAAGGACGTCAAGAAAGACGAGCCCGACGCCGTGGCCGCCGCTTTCCGCGAATTGTTCAAGGCATCGCGCGGCGGGGCGCTCGGCATCTTTACCGCCATCCAGCGGTTGAAGACGACGCAGGAAAAGCTGCTCGGCCCGCTGGCCGCGGCGGGGCTGCCGCTTTATGCCCAGCATGTCGACCCGCTGGAAACCGGTACGCTGATCGATATTTTCCGCGAGGAGGAAAACGCCTGCCTGCTCGGCACCGATGCGACGCGTGACGGGATCGACGTGCCGGGCCGCTCCCTGAGGCTTGTGGTCTATGACCGCGTGCCCTGGCCGCGCCCCACGTTGCTGCACAAGGCGCGCCGCGCGCATTTCGGCAAGTCATACGACGACATGCTGACACGGTTCAAGCTCAAACAGGCTTTCGGCCGGCTGATACGCCGCGCCGACGACCGCGGCGTTTTCGTGATGCTGGACAGTGCCCTGCCCACACGTCTCACCACGGCCTTCCCCGCCGGCGTGGAGATCGAGCGCCTCGGCCTTGCCGAAGCGGTTGCGGCGACGAAAGAATTTTTGGGCACGCCCTGACATGCCCGTAAAAAAATCCCCCGCCGAACGGTCGGGGGATTTTTTTGAAAGGGGAAACGATCAGCCTTCCATCAATGCCTTGCGGGCTTCTTCGAAATGGATGTTGAACTGGTTCTCCAGATGATGGGTGGTGACGTCCATCCCTTTCAGGGCGAAATCCTTTTGCACCTTGCGGAACACGTCCTGATTGCCCGGCTCCTCGAAATCGGCATCGACGACTTCATCGGCATAGGCTTCGGCTTCCGCGCCGGTCAGGCCCAGTTGCGCCGCCGCCCAGAAACCCATCAGCTTCACGGCCTTGGCGTTGATTTTAAAACGCGTTTCCTCGTCCATTTTGAACTTGTTTTCAAACGCCTGTTTGCGATCGTCGAGCGAAGATGTCATGATTTGCAGCACCCCGAAAAATTGTTGCTTCAAGCGCATCACGCGCTATTTGATGTACATACGTACTATAGGATAGAAATAATGAAGAATGACTGAAAAACAACCGGATTCCGCCCGGATACCACCGATTTTCGGCGCGCATTTGCCAGAAAACATTACATGCGCCGCCCCGAAAGCACTGGCGGCATCCCGCCCGCATCCCTATACTTTTGTTTTCAAGAGCAAACAAAAGGGCATAAGCATGTCAAAAACCGCCGCGAAAAAGGCGCCGAAGAAAACCCGTCTCCGGCAAAACGCCGCCGCCAAAACCGCCGGCCCCACGCGGGAAGAGGCCGAGGCCGCCATACGCACCCTGCTGCAATGGGTGGGGGAAGACCCCCGCCGCGAGGGTCTGCGCGATACGCCGCGCCGCGTCATCAAGGCCTTTGACGAATACTGCGCGGGCTATCACATGGATGCCGCCGCCATTTTATCCAAAACATTCGGCGAAACGGGCGGGTATGACGGCGCGGTGCTGGTCAAATGCATCGAATTCGAATCCCGCTGCGAACACCACCTTGCCCCTTTCATCGGCAAGGCGCATGTAGCCTATATCCCCGGCGGCAAAATCGTCGGCCTGTCGAAAATCGCGCGGCTGGTCGATCTTTACGCCCGCCGCCTGCAAACGCAGGAACGGCTGACCGCGCAAATCGCCGATGCCTTGCAAGAACACCTCGCCCCCAAGGGCATCGCCGTGATGCTGGAGGCGGAGCATTTTTGCATGAAGGTGCGCGGCGTGCACAAAGACCACGCCATGACGGTCACCACGCGCTTCCTCGGCGCCTATAAAAAAGACGACGACCTGCGCGAGGAATTTTTCGCGCAGGTGCGGGGGTAAGCTGCCAACCGTTTAGCATGACAATGTCCATGCCGCCGGAGGGCGGCATCCGCAAGCGTGTCCGCGCATCTTATCAATCTGATAACAACGTAACGACTTTCCGGATGCCCGTCTGTGCGGACATGGACTTTTGGGGAAACAATCAACGCGACAGGCGGTTTTCCTTGCCCTTGGGTGCGGGGGCCGGCTGCGGCGCGGACTGCATCATGTAATCCCTGGCATCCGACAGACTGCGGAATTGCGCAGCAAAAATTTTGGCATCGCAATCGCCGGTCAGCAGCACGTCCACGAGGCGGGAGACATCGGCGGCAAGTGTCGGCTCTCCCTCGTAACGCTTCGCCACAATCCCCGCCACATCGGCCGCAAATTCACGTAAAGAACGCGCTTCGCCCGTTTGCGGATCCTTGCCGAAGGGCACATCCATGAATTTTCCGTTGTGGTTGACAACGGCTTCGCGCGCAGCCTTCAGCAAGGGAGCGTCTTCTTTCGGGCAACCCGTAAAGCCGTATTGCCTGACGAGCGCATCAAAGGCATCGGCCGCAGCGCCCTTCGGCACGATCGCCGCGCTCAGCAGGGCCGCCATAACGGGCTGGTCGATACCGCTGTCGGCGCCGCGCACTTCCATGCGCTTGCCGATGACCTCCCCTTGCGCGTCGCGCAGGTTGCAGATTTTGATGTCGTTATAAAGAAAGCTTTCGGCAAGCTCATAGTTCGATTGCGTGTTCAACCCTTGCGCGATCAAGCCCTCGAAGGTGATCGGCTTTTCCTTCGAGGCGGGAAACAGGTTGCCGTCGAGATCATAAGCGAAGTGCATGGGCGCCTGAAAGACTTCGCGGATGTGGTTTTGGATGAATTCCGCGCCGTTCGTCGCCTTCAGAAAGGCTTCGGACAACCCGCCCGCACGGCCGTAGCCCTGGTAATATTTCGCGCGAGGGATTTCGCTCTTGCGGTCTTCTTCACCCACCACATAGCCGCTGAAGGTATTGCAGGACGCCATCAGCAGCGGCGTCAGAAGATAGGCGCGGGTCGCCATATCGAACATTTCGTCCGCATCCCGGGGGCTGAAGCTGGTTTGCACCGCGGCGGTCAGCAGCGGCAGGCGCAGCGTATCGGGCGGAAAGATTTCCTTCATCGCGCCGATGGACACCTGCAGGCGCGGGCGCGACACGGTTTTGGCGAGCGCATCCGCCTCCGTCGTCGTCGGCACGATGGAAAACGGTACGCGGGTCAGCCCTTCATCCGCCGCGGCGGATGTGAAGGCGTCTAGATCGTTTTTAACTTGCGAGACCAGTTTCGCGATCCCCTCGGGCGTTGCCGCGGGGCTGGCATATTCCAATACGCCCGCGGGCTCCAGCTGGGCGTCATAGCCCTTGCCCTGCAGCGCGGCCTGGATTTTCTGCATCACATCAGGTGTCGGCACGGCGGGCGTGCCCGTGCGCGCATCGATCAGGGGGATTTCAACCTCGATCCCCAGCTTGCCGGTATAGGCAGCCGGCGGCGGCGCATAAAGGCCGAGCGCATCCTCCGGCGTTGTAATCTTGCGTGTATTTGTTTTTTGCACATCGGTCATGACGTTTAAAAGCCCTTTTATAAAATGGCGATGTCTGCCTGTTTGTGCAGGCGACGGTATTGATCGGTATTCTGAAGGGGGTGCAGGCCTGAAACCTGCCAAACATAACAAACTGGCTTAGCGCCAGTGATGGTGCAAAGCGTGGTGAGACGCGCCGAAAATGTTCAAAAACGCTGTTTTCATGCCTGTATATTGACCGATTCCATATGATTCTGTCAATAAAATTATGTTACGCCGCAATAAAACATTCTTGCGCCCTGTCTGCCGCAACGGCCGGCAGGGCGCTTGAATATCAACGGCTTAATGCGGCCTCTGCACGGGAGCTTGCTTGACCGGCGGGATCCCTTACCCCTTGCGGCTGCTGCAAAGCCGCCGTCAGCTCGGCAAGGCCGTGGTATTTGCCCGCCATGGCCTTGGCATCGCAATCGCCGGTCAGCAGGATATCGGCCAGCCTGGAAACATCGGGCGCGAGGGATTTTTCCGCCGCGTAATGATCCACGATCAGCCCCGCCACATCCGCCGCGAAGTCACGCAAGCGGCACGGCGCGCCCTTATCATCCTTGCCGAAAGGAATATCCATGAAGCGGCCGTCGTGATACACGGCATCATGCCGCGCTTGTTTGAGCAGCGGGGCATCCTCTACCGGATGACCGGTGAAACCGTATTCTTTCAAAAGCGCATCGAACTTTGCCGCCGTCTTGCCGTCTGGCACCAACGCAGCAGTCAGCAGCAGCGTGCTGACCGGCTGGTGTTCCCCGCTGTCCGCCGCACGGACTTCCACACGCTTGCCGACGACATCGCCCTGCGCGTTTCGCAGATTGCATATCTTGACGTCATTGTACAAAAAGGTTTCGGCCAGTTCGTAGTTCGACAGCGTGTTCAACCCGCGGTCGCAAAGCTTGCGGAAGGTCAGCACGTCGTTTTGCGTGGAACGGATCAGCGACCCGTCATGGTCATAGGCGAAGAACATCGGCGCATCGAAAACCGCCTTGATATGGTTTTGAATGAAGGATTCGGGATCCGCCGCCTTCAAAAACGCCTGCGACAAGCCGCCGGACGCGCCGTAGGCATTGTAAAAATCGCCGCGCAGATGATGGTTCAAACGCGCGGGATCGTTTTCGACATGCGCGGGCGAGCTGTTCATCGCCGCGATCAAAAGCGGCGTCAGCGCATAACCGCGGTACGTCATGCGGAACAACGCGTCCGTCGTTTCGGGGCTGAAGCTGGTTTGCACCCCCGTCGTCAGCAAGGGCACGCGGATCAGCGACGGATCGAGCACTTCGGCAATTACCTGCAAGGATGCCTCCAGCCGCTCGCGGGAGATCTTGTTTTCCAGCGCCTGTTCCACCGTCGTCGTCGGCAGAATGCTCATAGGCACGCGGGCAAAGCCTTTTTGCGCTGCGGCCGCTTCGAAATCGGCGATATCCGCCTTGACCCTGGCGACGAGATCGGCCACGCGGTCGAGGTTTTCGGGGGGGCTTGCGTATTCCAGCACGCCCGACGCCTCCAGTTGGGCGTCATGGCCCTTGGCTTTCAGCCCGGCATGCAAATCCATCAAAGTCTCGGCATCGGGAATATCGGGGCGGGTTTTACCGGGCCGGTAGAGCGCCATTTCCACCTCCAGCCCCGCCTTGCCGGTGAAGGCCTTGGGCGGCGCGGTATAGAGGCGGCGGGCCTCCGCTTCGGAATGAATAAGGTCACTTTTGGTTTTAACGACGTCTGTCATGCTACGCAATCCTCAGCCCCGGCGGTTTTGCCGGCGGCTTTTTAAAATTCAGTCAGTTCAGGGGGAAAAGGGTTCAAAAACCCGAAACAAAGGATACCGGCGACTAAGCGCCAAAATAAGCGTAGCTATAAAAGAAAACAGCGCTGTGAACCATTGTCGTCATGGCAAGAAAATTACGCCAGTCGCGCCGATTCTGTCAAGGCGGATTTAAAAGCCGGAAAACCGCCCGTTCTCAGGGCATGAACTGTTCCTTGATCATCCGCTCGTCCAGGTTCATTTCAGGGTCGAACAGAAGCGAGATATTGACGGTATTTTCCATCCAGACCTCCACCGTTTCCACATCGCGGATCTCGGTGAAATCGGCGACGGCGCTGACGGGGCGGTTATCGGCCTCCAGCACGTCCAGTACCAGGCGGCTGGTTTGCGGCAGCAGCGCGCCGCGCCAGCGGCGGGGACGGAACGCGCTAATGGGGGTCACCGCCAGAATGCCGGCACTGAGCGGAATGATCGGCCCGTGGGCCGACAGGTTATAGGCCGTAGAGCCCGCAGGGGTGGACACGATAATGCCGTCGCAGATCAACTCCTCCAGCCGCGTGATGCCGTCGATGCGGATGGCGAGCTTGGCCGCCTGCCGCGTTTCGCGCAGCAGCGAAACCTCGTTGATCGCCAGTGCCTCATGCGCCGTGCCGTCCACCGTGCGCACGATCATGTGCAAGGGGTTGAGCGTCACGGTTTGCGCCTGGGCCAGACGCTCCATCAAGCCGTCCGCCTTGTATTCGTTCAGCAAAAAGCCGACGGAACCGCGGTTCATGCCGAAAACGGGCTTGCCGTGGTCGATGCTGTCATGCAGCGCGCGCAGCATGGAACCGTCGCCCCCCAGCGCCACGACCACATCCGCGCCGTCCAAGGGCATATCGCCGTAGCGCGCGACCAGTTCCGCCTTGGCGGCGGCGGCCTGCCTGGTATCGGCAGCGTAGAAATGCGGCTTCATGCGCCGGCCGCCTTGGCGGGCGCCGCATCGAGGCTTTCGACAACGGCGCAGAGATCTTCCACGATCTTTTTGACCAGCGCAGCATCGTCTCCCTCCGCCATCACGCGCACCAATGGTTCGGTGCCGGATTTGCGGATGAGGATGCGGCCCGCATCGCCGAGCTTTTCCTCCGCCGCCCGCACCGCTTTTGCCATCGCGGGCGCGTTCAGGTCGACGGGGTTTTGCGTGCGCACGTTTTGCAACAGCTGCGGCACGGGCACGAACACGCGACAGACCTCGCTGACCGGTTTTTCCGCCTCGCGGATCACCGCCAGCACCTGCAGCGCGGCGATCAGCCCATCGCCCGTGGTGGAATAATCGCCGAGAATGATATGCCCCGATTGCTCGCCGCCGACGTTGAATCCGTCGGTTTTCATGCGATCGACCACATAGCGGTCGCCGACCGGCGTGCGCGCAAGATCAAGGCCGAGGGTTTTCAAGAAGCGCGCGAATCCGAGGTTCGACATGACGGTGGCAACCACGCCGCCGCCCTTCAGCCCGCCCTTTTGATGCAGGGCGCGGGCGATCAGCGCCATGATCTGGTCGCCGTCGACGACATGGCCTTCCTCGTCGCACAGGATCAGGCGGTCGGCGTCGCCGTCGAGCGCGATGCCGAGATGCGCGCCGTGTTTGACGACCGTTTCCTGCATGATGCCGGGCGCGGTCGCGCCGCAGCTTTTATTGATGTTCGTGCCGTCGGGCGTGACGGCGATCGACACGACTTCCGCGCCGAGCTCGTACAGGATGCGCGGCGCCACTTTATAGGCCGCGCCGTTCGCGCAATCGACCACGATCTTGAGGCCGTCGAGCCGCAGGTGCTTGGGAAACGTATTTTTGACGTATTCGATATAGCGCCCGCGCTCGTCATCGAGACGCGCCGCGCGGCCCATCCGGGCGGAGGGCACGAGCAGGCTTTGAAAATCGCTGTCGATTTTCGCCTCGATCTCCGCTTCGATCTCGTCCGACAGCTTGAAACCGTCCGCGCCGAAAAGCTTGATGCCGTTATCCTCATAAGGATTGTGCGAAGCCGAGAGCACGACGCCGAGATCGGCGCGCAGCGAACGCGTCAGCATGGCCACCGCCGGCGTCGGCATCGGGCCGACCAGAACGACATCCATGCCCATGGAAATGAAACCGGCGGTCATGGCGGGCTCCAGCATATAGCCCGAGAGGCGCGTATCCTTGCCGATGACGACTTTGTTGCGATGGTTGCCGCGCTTCAGCTGCAAGGCGGTCGCCATGGCGACCTTCAGCGCCATTTCGGGCGTGATCGCCCCCGTATTGGCCTTGCCGCGAATGCCGTCCGTGCCGAAAAGTTTACGTGCCATATTCTCTATCCTTTGTCCAAGCGCCCTTCCAACATAGGCAAGAGCCGCGGCGGCTGCAATCCCGCGCCCGTTTTGTATATACGTAATACGATAACTTTCTATTTCCGAATGTTACGGTTTGCGGATGCCGCTGATGCTGCCCCGCCCGCCCCTTTTTTGCAATTCGGCCAGCGCTGCCTCCAACGGGGCTTTTTCGCTGATATCGTCGAAATTTGTAATCACCGCCGTCTCGTGGCGCGTAGCAAGATTCTGGAACAGGGAGGTGCGTTCCCGCGCCGTAAAATTGAAAATTTCGGTGATGCGGTAGCCGAGCGCCGCTTCCGTTTTGACATGGGCGATTTTATCCGCATCCATTTGCCGCCAGCCGTCCTGCGGCCCTGCTTTTTGCGCGGCAGCGAGTTTTTGCGGCATCGGCAGTTTGGGCGTTTCGATGCTGGCCAGATAGGCGGTCAGGATATCGATCACATCCTGGTGTTTCGCTTTTTCGGCCAGAAACAGCGGCGTGCGGTTTTCGCGGTTCTTGCCATGCGGGTTCAGGCCGCGGTCGATGAGAAACGTCACCATTTCGGCATGGCCCCGCTCCGCCGCCGTATGCAGGGCATTGTTGGCATGAACGTCTTCCTTGTGCAGCATCTCGGGCCATGCGGCGAGCAACTTCTGCGCGATATCCACGCGCCCGTTGGCAGCCGCGAGGTGCAGGAGCGATCCGTCGCCCCAGTTCATCTTCGGCGTGGCGCCATGGGCGATCAGCAAGTCCACCGCCGCCGTATTGCCGATATGCACGGCAAGCTCCAGCGGGCAGCGGCGCATGTCTTCCGCCGCATCGGGATCGGCGCCTTTTTTCAACAATTCTTCCAGCCGCGCATGATCGCCGCGGTGGATGGCATTGGATATTTTTGTCGCCTGAAACCACACCATGCCGCTTATCCGTTTTTCCGCGCCGGCGGACGAGGCTTGTCCAGTTGCACGCCGCCGCGCTTCAGAACGGCCGCATCGGCATGGCCGCCTTTTTCGACCAAAGCGGCAAGGGCTTTTTGCACCCCTTCCACGGCAATCTCGTCAAAGGATTTTGTTTCGATATAATCATGGTTGTTCGCGGCGTTTTGCACGATGCGCAGGCGTTCGGCGGCGGAGAAATTGAAAATCTCCGTGATGCGGTATCCCGTCTCGCCCGCGGCGAAGACATGGGCGACGGTATCCTCCGCCAGCAAATCCCAGCGGTCGCCCGCCGGCTTGTTTTCCGCCGCCGGTTTTTCGGCAGGCGCGGGCAGGCCGTCTTGCAGCAGGCTCAGCGGATCGACCATATAGGGTTCGAGCAACTTGACGATATCGCTGCGCTTGCTATAGGCCGCGAGCGCCTGCACGGATTGTTCATCCGTATCGCGCAGGTTGGGATCGCCGCCGCGCTTCAGCATTTCCGCGACAATATGAATGCGGCCGTAATAGGCGGCCTGATGCATGGGCGTGCGACCGTACCCGCTGCGCCGGTTCGGATCGGCCCCAAGGGCCAGCAAAGCCAGTGCCGCCTTTTCATGACCATAGCGAATGGCGAAATGCAGCGGCGTATAACCGTCCATATTCAGGCTCAGCGTATTGATATCCGCTTGCGGATATTTTTCGACAAGCGCTTTAAGCGCATCGGCGTCATCATTGCCGATAGCCTTGCGGAATTTGGAGGCGATCGTAAAACCCATGAACGTCTTCGTATCTTTTTGCGTTGAACCGCCCAAAGCCTAAAGCCTCGACGCAAGAGAGTCAATATTCTGACAAGCCCGCTGCCGCCCAAAGGAAAACCGCCCGTTGCCGGGCGGTTTTCCTTTCAATGTCAATTATTTAGAGTTTATCCCCCTTGCGGTTCCGGTGCGGGGCCGAGATCAATCCCGCCCGACGTCGGCACGGAACCCGCCTTCGCGCGCTTGCGGCGCTCCTCCGCTTCCTGCTCCGGCGTGGTGCGGTCAAGGGGTTCGCCCTTCACCACTTTCCTGATCTCCTCGCCGTTCAGGCTTTCGTAATCCAGCAGGGCTTTGGCCAGCGTATGCAGCTGGCCGATGTTTTCCGTCAGGATTTTGCGCGCGCGGACATAGGCATCCTCGACGATGCGCTTGACCTCCGCATCGACCTTGGCCGCCGTCGTGCCCGAGATGTTTTTGGGGTTGCCCATGGAATAGCCGAGGAACACTTCCTCGCGGTCGGAGCCGTAATGGATCGGCCCCAGCTCGTGGCTCAGCCCCCATTCGGTCACCATGCGGCGCGCCATATCGGTCGCCATCTTGATGTCGCCCGAAGCGCCCGTCGTCACTTTTTCATCGCCGAAGATCAGCTCCTCCGCGATGCGGCCGCCCATGGCGACGGAAAGATCGGCATGCAGCTTTTCCCGCGACATGGAGAAACGGTCGCCTTCCGGCAGGCGCATCACCATGCCGAGCGCGCGGCCGCGCGGGATGATCGTCGCCTTGTGGATCGGGTCGGAGGCCGGCTCGTGCAGCGCGACGATGGCGTGGCCCGCCTCGTGATAGGCAGTATTGCGCTTTTCCTCGTCGGACATGACCATGGAGCGACGCTCCGCCCCCATCATGACCTTGTCCTTCGCGTCCTCCATGTCCTGCATGCTGACCACGCGCTTGGAGCGCCGCGCCGCCAGCAGGGCGGCTTCGTTCACGAGGTTCGCCAGATCCGCGCCGGAAAAACCGGGCGTGCCGCGCGCGATCACGCGCGCATCCACATCGGGGCCCAGCGGCAGCTTGCGCATATGCACCTTCAGGATCTTCTCGCGCCCGTTGACATCGGGGTTCGGCACGACGACCTGGCGGTCGAAACGGCCGGGGCGCAGCAAAGCCGGATCCAGCACGTCGGGGCGGTTGGTCGCCGCGATCAGGATCACGCCTTCGTTGGCTTCGAAACCGTCCATTTCCACCAGCATCTGGTTGAGCGTTTGCTCGCGCTCGTCGTTGCCGCCGCCGAGGCCGGCGCCGCGGTGACGGCCGACCGCATCGATCTCGTCGATAAAGATGATGCAAGGGGCGTTACGCTTGCCTTGTTCGAACATGTCGCGCACGCGGGACGCGCCGACGCCGACGAACATTTCCACGAAATCGGAACCGGAGATGGTGAAGAAAGGCACGCCCGCCTCCCCCGCCACCGCGCGGGCGATGAGGGTTTTACCCGTGCCGGGCGGGCCGACGAGCAGGACGCCCTTCGGGATCTTGCCGCCGAGGCGCTGGAATTTCTGCGGGTCTTTCAAAAACTCGACGACTTCCTCCAGCTCGTATTTCGCTTCCTCCACGCCGGCGACATCGGCAAAGGTGACACGGCCGTTTTTCTCGTTCAGCAGCTTGGCCTTGGATTTGCCGAAGCCCATGGCCTTGTTGCTGCCGCCCTGCATCTGGCGCATGAAGAAAATCCACACGCCGATCAAAAGCAGCATCGGGAACCACGACAGCAGGACGCTGAACAGCGTCGGCGCATTGCTGGTATCGGGTCTGGCGCGGATTTCGACGCCTTTATCCTCGATACGGCCGACGACGTCCGTGCCCTGGGGCACGATCACGCCGAATTTCTCGCCGCCCGTGTATTCCCCCTGGATCATATTGCCGACAACCGTGACGGATTTGACCTTTTGCTGGTCCACCTGCGCCAGAAATTGGCTGTAGGACACATCTTTCAGCCCCGCCATGCCGCCCTGGTCATGATTGAAAATCTGGAAGATGCCGACCACCAGCAGCACAATCACCAGCCAGACAATCAGGTTCCGGCCCATCGGATTGTTGTTGCCGTCGTTTTCATCGTTATTATCGTTCTGGTCTCTCATGAACCGCCTCGTTTGGTCTAAAAAAACTTGCTCATTCAATTATATAGCGTGACGGGGGCATTAAACAATCTTTGCCGCCCGCAAAGCGCCGCGAAACCGCAGGGAAAGGCTGCGCAGCGCTGGCGGCGCATCCGCCGCATGCCAGCTAAGATGCGGAACAGACAAGAGTTTTTCATCCGTCCGCACCGCCGGCAGCCCCGCCCGCACCCACCCCGGCAGCGCTTCAAAAACAGCGCGCATCAGCGGCGCCGCCGTCAATTGTTTCCTTAACGCCGCCACCCCCGCGCTGCCCAGCGCGCCGAGGGTGAGGGATTCGGTTGGAACCGTCGCAGCAGCGGGCAGCGCGGAAAGGTCGAACCTGCCATCCCAACATGTCGCCCGTTCCTTCACGACCGGAACGGGCGGCGCGGCGGCGGCAAGCTCGCGCGTGAATAAATACCGTTCCTCCAGCCGCCGCACATCGCAACCGAAAGCAGTTTGCCCCGCGAAATCTTCCCGCATCATCGCCGCATGCAGCCGTTGCAACAGGTCGTGCCCCGGCGGATACATGCCCGGCGCGATAGCCGACAACACGCGCGACAGCACACGCTGCGCCAGCGCGGGCGCCAGCGCCGCAAACCGCGCGCGATCCAGCAAAACATAGCCCATATCGTGCAAAACCGCGCAACGCTCCACGGCATCATCCGTCACCTGTTGCAAAAGATCACGCGCCTCGGCCAGTTTTTGCAAGGTTTGCGCCATGCGCTGCGGCGTCAGTCCTTCGGCGGCCAGCATTTCCTCGAAGGCACGCAGGCGCGGACGAAGAAAAGCTTCGTTCCGGTTGCCGGGATCTTCCGCCCAGCCCGTTTCCAACGCGCGGCACACATCGCGCAGCGCGGCGCGCGGCATGGAGAGCAAAGGGCGGATGAGCGTGACCTGTTCCAGCCGCCGCCGCGGCTGCATGCCCGCCAGCCCGTCGATGCCGCTACCGCGGGTGAGGCGCATCCAGAAGGTTTCGATCTGGTCTTCCAGATGATGCGCGGTCGCCAGATAATCAAACCCGTCGCGGCGGCAAGCCGCCTGCAACAATTCATACCGCGCCGCCCGGGCGCGTTCCTGCACATGGCTTTCGGGCTTTGCCTCGAATCGCCAGGTGAGAATGTCGTGGGAAAGGCCCGCCGCGCGGCAAAGCGCGGCCACGGTTTCCGCCTCCGCCCGCGCTTCCGGCCGCAGGTTATGGTCGACGGTATAGGCTTTCAAAGCGCCGCCGTTTTTCGCGCACCAATCGGCCAGCAGGAACAAAAGGCCAAGACTGTCCGCCCCGCCGGAAACACCGACTGCGATGCGCGGCGCAAGCGACAAATGCAGAGAGGCCATGGCATCGGCAAACAAATCGGCGATGGATGCGGGAATGTTTCGGCGCGGCACGGGCGCGCGGGCGGCGGCGTTATTTACAGCCAAGGCGCTTGATTTCCTGATCGGCGCGGCGCGTGACCGTGCTTTGCACACCCGGGAATTCTTTTTTCAGCTGCCGGTAGGACAGACAGGCGTCTTCCTTCTTGCCCAGCTGCGCGAGGGACAGGCCGAGCTTCAGCAGGGAATCCCCCGCCTTCGGCCCTTTCGGGTAATCCTGATAGCCTTGCGCGAACATACGCGCGGCCTGCGCGTATTCGCCGCGCACGTAATAAGTTTCCGCCAGCCAGTATTGCGCGTTCGGCGCAAGCGAATGGGAGGGATACATGGACATGAAACGGTTCAGCTTGCCGGCTGCCGATTCATATTTGGACTCGCGGATGTCGGCAAAGGCGCTGTCGTACAAACGGTTGGCGGGATCGGTATTGCCGCCGCCCAGCGTCTGCCCCGTCGCGACCGGCGCCGCTTCGGCATAAAGATCACCCTCCATCGTGGCGCCGCTGTTATAGCCGCCGCCGGAAGAAGTCGTATTGCCGCCGCGCTGTTCCATTTGCCGGAAGCGCATTTCGTTATCCTGCAGCGTTTTTTCCAGCTGCGTTTTCATCTGGCGCACTTCATGGTTCAGCTGTTCGAGCTGGCCCACCATGTTACGCTGCTTGTTCTCCAGATCGCTGAGCCGCACTTCCAGGCTCGCGATCGCGCCGCTATCGACCGGCTGCCCGGCCATGGCCGCCGCATCAGCCGCATTGGCCGTGCCGCGGTAAACGGTGCGGGACAACGTCTGGATCTGGTTTTCCAACTGGTTGATGCGCCCCAGCAGCTGGGCGGTATCCGCGTTTTGCGAAAAAGCCGCCCCGGCCGGCGTGACCAGCAAAAAGCCGGCAAGGGCCGCTGCCGTCAGCAGCAGCCCCGCCTTGCCTGTCTTTGATGTCTGAAGCGTTTTAACCATCGTCCCGGAGCTCGGTTTATCCTTTGATTACTGGACAACCAGAACGCCGCGGCGGTTCTGCGCCCAGGAGGCGCTGTCAGAACCCAGCACGACCGGACGCTCTTTCCCGTAGGAAATGGTCTGGACGCGGCTCGGCGCGACGCCGTTGGCAATCAAATAGTTACGCACGGACGTCGCGCGCTTTTCGCCAAGAGCGAGGTTGTATTCACGCGTGCCGCGCTCGTCGCAGTGGCCTTCGACGATCACGTTCACGTTCGGATAGGTGCGCAGCCATTGCGCCTGACGCTCGATCGTCGCGCGGGCTTCCGCCGTCAGGTCATACTGGTCGTAACCGAAGAAAACACGGTCGCCGACGTTGACAACCAGATCCTGCTGCGTGCCGGGCGCCGGGCCGCCGAGGCTGCTCTGATCGATATCACTGCTGATGGGAGCGCGATCGGTCGCGGTGAGGCTGCCCTCGCCCATTCCCACCATGTCGTCGTTTTTTTTGGTACAAGCGGCGACCAGAAGGATCACAGCCAGAAAACTTACAATACGCGCAGCCATAAGACATAACTCCTTTAAATTATACAAGCCTCTCGGGCTTCCTGTCATATTTATACCTGCCCCCCTCTCCAGCACAAGGCCGATTTGAAAAAACAGGCGCTTTTTTGAAGATTTTCGCCGCCGCCGTCTGCTATACAAGCGGCGGGCACCACCGGCAGGTTGGCGTATGATGATCTAACATTCGATCCTTGCCGCGGGTTCCAGAAGCTCCATAATGTTTCAAAGGCCAAAGGATGCCGCCCCGATGTTACAAACGCAGGCACAACATTTGTCATATCTTGATGACCTCAACCCCGCACAGCGGGAAGCGGTCGAAACGCTGCAAGGCCCCCTGCTGGTGCTGGCCGGCGCGGGCACGGGCAAGACGCGCGTGCTGACCACGCGGCTCGGCCATTTGCTGACCACGCACAACGCCACGCCTGCACAAATTCTGGCCGTCACCTTTACCAACAAGGCCGCGATGGAAATGAAGCGCCGCGTCTCCGACATGCTGGGCGGCAGGCCGGTGGAGGGCTGGTGGCTCGGCACCTTTCACGCGCTGGCCGCGCGCATGCTGCGCCGGCATGCGGAGCGCGTCGGGCTGAAATCCAACTTCACCATTCTGGACGAAGACGACCAGGTGCGCCTGATCAAGCAACTGGCCGAAGCGGAAAACATCGACCCGAAAAAATACCCGCCGCGCCTGCTCTCTGCCGTCATCCAGCGCTGGAAAGACCGCGCGCTGACGCCCGAGCAAATTTCAGCCGACGACGCGGGCGAGATCGCGGAGGGCCGCCTGCCGAAGCTTTACGCGCAATACCAGGAACGGCTGCGCATTTTAAACGCCTGCGATTTCGGCGACCTGCTGCTTCACTGCATCACCCTTTTCCGCGACCCGAAGCAGGCGGATGCGCTGCAAGGCTATCAGGACCGCTTCAAATACATTCTGGTGGATGAATATCAGGATACGAACGTCGCGCAATATATGTGGCTGCGGTTGCTGGCCCAGAAGAACAGAAACATCTGCTGCGTCGGCGACGACGACCAGTCCATTTACGGCTGGCGCGGGGCGGAGATCGGCAACATCTTGAAATTCGAGCAGGATTTCCCCGGCGCGAAGATCGTGCGGCTGGAGCAAAACTACCGCTCCACGCAACATATCCTGTCCGCCGCCAATGCGGTGATCGCGCACAACCGCGGACGTCTCGGCAAAGAGCTCTGGAGCGCGGACGACAGCGGCGACAAGCTCTCGCTGCGCGGCGTCTGGGACGGGCAGCAGGAAGCGAAATCCGCCGCCGCCGAAATCGATTCCCTGCAACGCAAGGGCGCAAAGCTTTCCGACATCGCCATTCTGGTGCGCGCCGGTTTCCAGACGCGCGAGTTCGAGGAATGCTTCATCCGCGAGGGCATCCCCTACCGCGTCATCGGCGGCCTGCGGTTCTACGAGCGGCAGGAAATCCGCGACGCGATCGCTTATATGCGCGTGACGGTGCAGCCGGACGACGACCTTGCCTTCCAGCGCATCATCAACACGCCGAAACGCGGCCTTGGCGATGCGACCATCCGCACGCTGAACGAATTCGCCCGCGCGCGCGGCACGTCGCTTTTCGGCGCGGCGCGGCAATTGGCGGGAACGGATGAATTCAAGCCCAAGGCGCGCAACACGCTGACGGCGCTTATCAACGATTTCGACCGCTGGCGCGCGCATCTGCGCGAACTGACGCAGGCGGAGCTGGCGGGGATTATTCTGGATGAATCCGGCTATACCGGCATGTGGCAGGCGGATAAATCGCCCGAAGCCGCCGGCCGTTTGGAGAATCTCAAGGAATTCGTCGCCGCGCTGGAGGAATTCGAGAGCATGGAAAGCTTTCTGGAGCACGTCGCCCTTGTCATGGAAAATCAGGAAAAGGACGGCGGCGACATGGTCGCCATCATGACCCTGCACGGCGCGAAAGGGCTGGAATTCGACAACGTCTTCCTGCCGGGCTGGGAAGAAGGCGTCTTCCCCAGTCAGCGCACCATGGACGAGAACGGCGTCGCGGGGCTGGAAGAAGAGCGCCGCCTTGCTTATGTCGGCATCACGCGCGCGCGCAAACGGGCCTATATCTCCTTTGCCGCCAACCGCATGATTTACGGCAGCTGGACGAGCTGCCTGCCCTCGCGGTTCATCGAGGAGCTGCCTAAAGACCATATCGATATCGTTGTGGAAACCGGCCTTACCGCCGATACGTCAGGCAATAACTTCGGCGGCTTCGGCAATTACGGCGGGGGCGGATACCGCGGCCGGCGCGCGGAACTGGTCGACAACAGCATGCCGCGCGCGCGTCCGAAGCTGGAATCCGAAGGCGGCTTCAGCCCCGGCGATCGCGTGTTTCACCAGAAATTCGGCTACGGCACCGTCACGGCGACCGACCGCGACAAGCTGGATATCGCCTTCGACAAGGCGGGACGCAAAAAAGTCGTCGACAGTTTCGTGAAAAAGGAAACAGAGGTGTAAACATGTCCGCACAGCACAAAATCGTTACCGTTTTCGGCGGCACGGGATTTCTGGGCCGCCATATCGTCTATGCCCTCGCCCGCACAGGCGCGCAGATCCGCGTGGCCACACGCATGCCCCGGCGCGCCTATTTCCTGCGCCCTGCCGGCGATGTCGGGCAGATCGTGCCCGTCGCCTGCAACGTGCATGACGGCGCCTCCGTCGCGGCGGCCCTGCGCGGCGCGACCCATGCCGTAAACCTTGTCGGCGCTCTGTACGAATACGGCAAGCACGGCACGTTTGAAAAACTGCACCACCTCGCCCCCAAGCGCATGGCGGAGCAGGCGCGGGAGGCGGGCCTTGAAAACTTCGTGCATGTCTCCGCTCTCGGCGCCGCGCCGCAAAGCGCATCGGCCTATAGCCGCACCAAGGCGCTGGGCGAGACGGCGGTGACGCAAACCTTTACCCGCAGCGTCATCCTGCGCCCCAGCCTCGTTTTCGGGCCGGAGGATGATTTCTTCAACCGCTTTGCCAAAATGGCGCGCCTCAGTCCCTTCCTGCCCGTGGTCGGCGGCGGAGAAACGAAATTCCAGCCCGTGTATGTCAGCGATATCGCGCGGGCCGTCAAAACGATCATCACCGCCCCCTGGCCGCAAAAATACGCGGGCCAGACCTATGAGCTGGGCGGGCCCGAAATTCTTTCCTTCCGCGATTGCCTCAACCGCCTGCTGGCAGTCACGGGGCAGGAGGCGCGCGTTTTATCCCTGCCCGCGCCGCTGGCGCATATCGTGGCGCTGTTCGGCAGCGTGCTGCCAAAGCCGCCGCTGACGCGCGACCAGATCAAAAGCCTGCAAGCCGATAACGTGCTGTCGGGCCATTATCCCGTTTTGCAAGATCTGGGCATCACGCCGACGGCGCTCGCGGCCATTTTGCCTAGCTATTTGAATCAATACAAAAAAACCGCCTGAGGCGGCGGGACAAAAAAACCGTTTCAGCCGGTGGGGATTCAAAAAACGTGCATTTCGGGCGGGGGCATTGTATCCTTTGCCCGATCCAATGTTTGATAACGATTTAAAAACAAAAGGGATTTTGATGTTCACCGCTTTTCGTACCCTGTTTTTGACCTGCTGTCTCGGCCTTGCGCTGGCCGTGCCCGCCCATGCCGCAAAACCGCCGCAGGGCACGGCTGTCGGGATCGCCGCCGTGGTGAACGAGGACATCATCACCTATGCCGATATTGAAAACCGCATGCGCCTCTATCTTCTCGGCGCGCCGGGCCAGCCGCCCGAAGAAATACGCAAGCAACTGATCGAGCAGGTCTTCTCCCGCCTCGTGGATGAAAGCCTGCAGATGCAGGAGGCGCGCAACCTCGGCATCGCCGTGGATCCGAGCGAGGTCGAGCATGCCTTCGGCACCGTCGCGGGCCAGAACAACACGACATCGGACATTTTCCGCCAGCGTTTGAAAGCCGCGGGCGTTTCGCCGACGACGATGGAAGACCAGATCCGCTCCGAAATCGCCTGGTCGCAGGTGGTCCGCCGCAAGCTGCGTCCGCAGATCACGATTTCAGAAGCGGAGATCGATACCGAATTGCAGCGCCTGGCGCGCAATAGCGGCAAGACCGAGTTCCGCGTGGCGGAGATATATGTCTCCACCGGCGACGGCAAGACCGAGCAGGAGGCACTGGCCAGACTGGAGGGCATTGCAAACGAGATACGTCAGGGCCGCCCCTTCTCCCAGTTGGCGCGCCAGTTTTCCGAAGCGCCGGGCGCCGCCACGGGCGGCGATCTCGGCTGGATTCAGGAAGGGGTACTGGACGGCCGTCTGGATACCGCACTGAAAGCCATGAAGCCCGGGGATCTGAGCCCGCCCATCCGCACCGACAACGGTTTCCACCTGCTGTTCCTGCGCGATGCGCGCGCGGCGGAAGCGGTTGCGGCAAAATCAAGCGCCGCCCCCGCCCCTGCCGCTGAAAAACCTGCCGCTCCGCAAGCGGCCGCCGCGGAAAAGCGCCCCTCCCTCCTCACCACGACCGACGCGCCGCCGGAAGCCGCGCGGGACGACGGCAACCTGCCCGCCACGCTGAAGCTGAAACGTCTCGTCCTGCCGATCTCGGCGGGTGAAGCGCAGGTGATTACCCAGACCAAGCTGGCCCGCGCCGAAAGCCTGCGCCGCGAGATCACATCCTGCGAGAGCATGGACAAGGCCATGCAGTCCTTTACCGCCGACGGGACGGGCGATATGGGCGATGTGACCATCGGCGAACTGCCGCAGGCTTTGCGCGAGGCGCTGGAGGACCTGCCCGACGGACAGCTGAGCGCGCCGGTGCGCGACGACAAAAACATCACCCTGCTGATGATTTGCGATCCTGCGGGCCTGCGTGAAACCGAGGCCGCCCTGCCGATCGTCAATGACGGCGCGGATACGGCCGTACCTGATACCGATGCCGCGGGCGGCGCCGGCCCCACCCTGCCCGCCGCGCCCGCGCTGACCGCCGAAGAACTGCAGCGCGAGGAAATCGCCAACCGCCTCGGCATGCAGCGGCTGGAGCAAATGGCGGAGCGTTATCTGCGCGATTTGAGAGCGACGGCCTACATTGACAAGCGATTCTGACCCTCGCCACGCGGCGATCGAAGCCCTGCCGCCCCTGCGCGCGGTGATTGCCGCGCACGGCCTTGCCGCCAAGAAGTCGCTGGGGCAGAACTTTTTGCTAGACCTTAACCTCACCACCCGCATCGCGCGCGCGGCGGGCGATCTGGCGGGCATAAACGTCATTGAAATCGGTCCCGGCCCCGGCGGGCTGACGCGCGGGATTTTATTCACGCAAGCCGAAAGGCTTTTCGCCGTGGAGCGGGACGACCGCTGCGTGGCAGCGCTGCAGCCGCTGGTGCAGGCGGCAAACGGTCGCCTGGCGCTGATCGCGGAAGATGCGCTGAAAATCGATTACGAAGCCCTCTGCCCCGCGCCGCGCGCGATTGTGGCGAACCTGCCCTATAATATCGCCACCGTCCTCCTGCTCGGCTGGCTGGAAAAGGCGCATTTATTCGCGCATTTCACCCTGATGTTCCAAAAGGAAGTGGCGGCGCGCCTGGCCGCCGCGCCGCGCACGAAGGATTACGGGCGCCTCTCCGTCATCGCGCAATGGCTGTGCCGGGTGGAAAAGAAAATCGAGCTTCCGCCTTCCGCCTTCACCCCGCCGCCAAAGGTGACATCGACCGTGGTGCACCTTACGCCCTATCAAAACCGCAACGACGCCTTCTCCTTCAAAACGATGGAAAAACTGACGGGCGCCGCCTTCGGCCAGCGCCGCAAGATGCTGCGCCAGTCGCTGAAGGGGTTGAACGTCGATCACGCCCGCCTGATCGCGGAAGCGGAAATACCGGAAACCGCGCGGGCGGAGGAAATCGATATTGCGGGTTTCATCCGCATGGCGACGGTTCTTGAAAAGCTGCCGGCCGACAAATAAGCCTTAAATAAAAAACAAGTTTTAAATATAAGTGATGTAAATGACCCAGCCGAGCAGCGCCGTCAAAAAAGGCGCGGCGATTTTTTGCAGCCGGTCGAGGGAATCTTCCATCTCCGACCTGTAATAAAGGCCCGCTTCGCGCAAGGTGGCCGCAAGATTGCCGCTTTTCTCCCCTGCTGCCAGCATGACAAGGAAGGCATGATCCGCGCGCGGCATGGCGCGAAAGGCGTCGGCCAGCCGCTCTCCCGCCGCCACGCGCCGCGCCGCCTGCTGCAAAACGTCGCGCATGCTGCGGTTTTGCACCACGTCGCAAGAAGCCGTGAGCGCTTCGCGCAGCGGCACGCCCGCATCGTAATAAAGCGCCAGCGTTTCCGCGAAACGCGCCAATTCCAGATGCCGTATGAATTCGCCCAACCCCGGCGCCACGATAAAAAGATAATCGCAAGACCGTTTGAAGGCCGGCGCGAGACGATAGGCGCCGGCCAGCGCCGCCATCAGCGCAAACAGCAAAATCGTGGCGACAGGCGCCGCAGTTTTGCCGAGAACGGCCATCAATGCCAGCACGATGATGCAGGAAAATTTGATATTGCGCATGGCGCGGCGCAGGTTTTTCCGGAAGGCGTCCATTTGCACGCAATGATGAAAACAAGCGCCCAGCGCACGCGCCATCTGCCCCGTTTTCTCCCCCGCCGCGACGAGGGAGACCATGACGGCATTGAAAATACGCGGATGCTGCGCCATCGCTTCGGACAGGGTCTTGCCGCCCTGCACGTCATGCAACATCCAAAAACAGGCACGGGAAAGCGCACGGTGGCCGCTGTCCTTCGCGGCGGCATCCAGCATCCGGCGCAGGGGCACGCCCGCCTTTTCCATCTGCTCCGCATGCATGAAAAAAGTCGCCAGATCGCGGTATGCGGGAGTAAAGATCAACATGGGCGCCGCTCTTCATCCTTCCGGCGCAAAAGGCTCAGGGTTTCAGCGTCGCAACGAAGGCTTCCACATCCGTCAGGCGCTGGCGGCGGTTGCGCTCCGCATCCAAAATCGCCCGTACCTGCGCGATGGTCTCCTCCAGATCGTTGTTGACGATCACATAATCGAATTCGCCGTAATGGGCGATTTCATCCTGCGCCTTGCCGAGGCGGCGCTCGATCTCTTCCTCACTGTCCTGCTTGCGCCCGTGCAGGCGGTCGGCCAGCGTTTGCCATGACGGCGGCAGCAAAAAGACGGAAACGACATCGGCGGGCGCGACGGCGCTCAGCGTCTTGTTGCCCTGCCAGTCGATATCGAACAGCACGTCGCAGCCTCCCGCCAAGGCCTTTTCGACCGGTGCCTTCGGCGTGCCGTAGAAATAATTGTTATAGACCAGCGCGTGTTCCAGCATTTGTTCGGCGGCGATCATTTCCTCGAATTTTTCGCGGGAGACGAAGTAATAATGCCGGCCATCGACTTCGCCAGGGCGCATGGCACGGGTCGTGGCGGAAACGGAAATAACGGTTTGCGGGTCGCGGTCGGCAATCGCACGGGTCACCGTGGTTTTCCCCCCGCCCGGCGGCGAGGCCAGCACCAGCATGACGCCGCGGCGTTGAAGGGTCGGCGCGGCGGCCGGGAAAGGCGTTGGGGTGCTTGCTGCGGCCATCATATTTCTTTTAAGATGCTTTCCGTTAGAGATTCTATGGGTCGGGAGTCATTTTATAACCCGCACCACCGCCAGATACAAGCCAAAGCGCCGCCTTACCCCAAGCGCCGTCTCTTGCCGCAACCACGAAAGAGTCATCAATATGAAAAACCTAAAAACCATTTTGATAACAGGCGCTTCCGGCGGTATCGGCCATGCCGTGGCCGTCGCCTATGCGGCGCGCGGCGTGACGCTGTTGCTGACGGGCCGTGATGCCGCACGGCTGGAGCGCACGGCCAGCGACTGCCGCACGCGCGGCGCGGATGTCGCAACCGCCGCCCTGCCCGTCACGGACAGGGACGGCATGGCGCGGCAAATCGCGGCCTGGGATGACAAAACGCCGGTGGATCTGGTGATCGCCAATGCGGGCATTTCGGGCGGCAGCAGCACCGGCGCGGGATTTTACGAGATCATGGACGTCAACGTCACCGGCACGTTGAATACCGTGCTGCCGCTGATAGAGCGCATGAAGGCCCGGCGGCGCGGGCAGATCGCCTTCGTCAGCTCCCTTGCCGGATGGCGCGGCATGCCCAATGCCCCTGCCTACAGCGTCAGCAAGGTCGCCGTCCGCGCGATGGGCGAAGCGCTGCGCCCGCGGCTGAAGGCGCACAATATCGGCGTCTGCGTCATTTTCCCGGGCTTTGTCAAAACGCCGCTGACGGATGCGAATGATTTCCCCATGCCGTTCCTGATGCCGCCGCAGCAAGCCGCCGTCCGTATCAAAAACGGCCTTGCGAAAAACAAGGCGCGGATTTGCTTTCCCTGGCCGCTCATGCTGGTCTCGCGGCTCGTCGCCGCGCTGCCGCTTTGCCTTGGCGATTATATTCTGAGCCGCGCGCCGCAAAAAAAGTGAGGCGAAAATAAGCAAGCCCGCCGCGCTTGACCGCATGCCGCCGCGGCCTATCTGCTATAGCCGAACGAGGCTCCACAACAACAGAGGAAAATCATGGAATACAGACAGCTTGGCAAATCCGGCCTGAAAGTCCCCGCGCTCAGCCTCGGCACCGCCACCTTCGGCGGCAACGGCGAATTTTTCAGGAAATGGGGCGATACGGATGTGAAGGAAGCCGCGCGGATGGTGGATATCTGCCTCGATGCCGGCATCAATTTTTTTGATACGGCGGATACCTATTCCGCCGGCGCCGCCGAAGAAGTGCTGGGCGCCGCCCTCAAGGGGCGCCGCCATGACGTGCTGATTTCCACCAAGGCGACCTTTTCCATGGGCGACGGGCCGAATGACAAGGGATCGTCCCGCTACCATCTCATCCGCGCGGCGGAAGCGAGCCTGAAACGCCTTGGCACCGACCACATCGATCTTTATTTCATGCACGGCTTCGATGCGCTCACGCCGGTGGAGGAAACGCTTGCCGCGCTCGACCATCTGGTGCGAAGCGGCAAAATCGGTTATATCGGCTGTTCCAACTTCTCTGGCTGGCATGTGATGAAATCGCTGGCAACGTCGGAAAAATACGGCCTTGGCCGCTACGTCGTTTATCAGGGGTATTATTCCCTCATCGGCCGCGATTACGAGGAAGAGCTGATGCCCCTGGGCATCGACCAGGGCGTCGGCCTGATGGTCTGGAGTCCGCTCGGCTGGGGCCGCCTGACCGGCAAGATCCGCCGCGGCCGGCCGCTGCCCGAAGGCCGCATCAAATCGGGCGGCGATGTCGGCGGCCCGATGGTCGAGGACGAATATATGTACACCGTGATCGACGCGATTGACGAAATTGCCGCAGAAACCGGCAAAACCGTGCCGCAAATCGCGCTCAACTGGCTGCTGCAACGCCCGACGGTCGCCAATGTCATCATCGGCGCGCGTAACGAGGAACAACTGAAACAAAACCTCGGCGCCCTCGGCTGGTCTTTGACGGCGGAACAAATGACACGGCTGGATGCGGCCAGCGCAAAAACCCCCGCCTATCCTTATTGGCACCAGCGCGGCTTCGCCGAACGCAACCCGCGGCCCGTTTAAAAAACCGTTTTGCAAAAAACCCCTGCGCTGCCGCAGGGGTTTTTTCATTCGGCGACCGCGCCGTCAAACCGGCTGGCGCACCAGCACGTTGCGGAATTGCCACGGGTCTTCTTCATCGAGGCTTTCCGGGAAAAGGCTGTAACGGTTCTTGAGCGGGTTCCAGTCCGTGTAATATCCCGCGACTTTGCCAAGATAGGGCTGTTGCACCTCCAGGCAGCGCCTGAAATCCATATCGTCGGATTCCACCACGCCCGCATCGGGGTTCTCGATCGCCCAGACCATGCCGGCCAGCACGCCGGAGGTCACCTGCAAGCCCGTCGCGTTCTGGTTGGGCGCAAGCTCCCGCGTTTGCTCGATCGTCAGCTGCGAGCCGAACCAATAGGCGTTTTTCGCATGGCCGTAGAGCAGCACACCCAACTCGTCCATGCCGTCGAGGATATCCTCCTCGCCCAGAATCTTGTGGTGCTTCTGCACGCGCCCGCCGCGCGAGAACATTTCTCCCAGTGACAATACGGCCTGGTCCGACGGGCGGTAGGCGTAATGGCAGGTCGGGCGGTAGCCGGGCGCGGCGCCCTCGCCGAGGGTATAATAATCGGCGATGGCGATGGCCTCGTGATGCGGGACGAGAAAGGCACGCTGCGCGCCCGGCGTCGGACACCAGCTGCGCACATGCGTATCGCCGCCCGGCTGCAACATGTATATGGCCGCCTGACAGCCGTCATCATGACGCCGCGCATTGACGGGCATCCATTTTTCATGCGTACCCCAGCCGACCTCGGCGGCGGACAGCGCCTCCGCCGTCATGCCTTCGATCGACCACGTATTCACGAAACTGCCTATCTTCTTTGATCTGCGGGCGCGCTGCGTGTCGCGCTCGGCGACGTGAATGCCCTTCACGCCCGCATCGCGCATCAGCTGCGCCCATTCGAGCCGCGTTTGCGGCATGTCGAAGGAAAGCCCCAGGTCCTGCGCGAGATTGAGCAGCCCCTGCTTGAGAATCCACGAGATCATGCCGGGATTGGCCCCGCAGGAGGTTACCGCCGTCACCCCGCCGCGCCCGCGGCGGCGGCGCTCGGCCAGCATCATTTCGCGCATGTAGTAATTGGTGCGCAGCGCGACGTCGATGCTATCGTCGGTAAAATAGCCCTGCCACGGCTCGATGGAGCTGTCGATGTAGAAAACATCCAGCTCTTCGCACAGGCGGATCATTTCAATGGAACTGATATCGACGGAAACATTGACGCAAAAGCCGCGCCCGCCGCCGTTTTTCAGCAGCGGCTCCAGCACGTCCCGCATGTTGTCGCAGGTGACGGCCTGGTGCACGAAGCGGATGCCCTGTTCGTCCAGGATATTACGGTGGCTGTCGTCGCAATCGACCACGACAAGCCGCGCGGGGTCGTGCGCAATATGCCGCCGGATCAAGGGCAAAACACCGCGCCCGATGGAACCGAAGCCGACGATCACAATCGGCCCGTCTATGCGGGCATGAATTTTTTCCGTAAGGGCCGTGCCGTTTGTATCCGAAGTCGAAAAACCAGTCATATGCCAGTTTTAAGCAAGGATGCGCAAAAATACAAGCCTGCCGCATCTTTTACATTATGCAATTGGAACGGGGGATCAACAAAAAATGTCCGTATTTAAATGCTTTATTGATTAAACGTGCCGAAACGCGCTTCGGCTTTTTTTTGCTGCGCGCGTTTGTGACGCGCGGCGCGGCGTTCTTTTTTGGAACGGTGCTTGATTTTCCCCTTGCCCTTGCCGCCCGCCGTGCGCTCGCCGTAAGCACGCTCCTTCCGGCTTTTTTGCATCAGGTCATAAGTTTTTTGCGGCATTTTCTCATTATGGGTCTTCAGATAATCCGAATTCAGCTGCGCCTGCACCGGCGCAGCGCAAAAAAACCAGAAAGCAAAGACGGTCAGCACTCTTTTCATGATATTTTTTTCTCCGCCGACAGGTTAGCACGGCGCAACTGGAAAACAAAGACGCCGCCGTCCTGCGTCACGGATAAAAGACCGTGACCCGTTTCCTCGCAAAACAGGGCGAAATCGGTGACGGCGGCGGCATCGGTCGCCATTACCTGCAAAACATCGCCTGCCGGCATGGCCAGCAGTTTTTTGCGCGCCTTCAAGACCGGCAGCGGGCAGATCAGCCCGCGCGCATCCAGCAGCGCGGCGGGCTTGACAACGGCGGGCATTTTTCCCTCTTCGGCGATCATGCGGCATCTCCTTTCTGCGGACGCGGGCGCATATTGCGCAGCACGTCCTCCACCGTGATGCCGGACACGTCATCGGCCTGTATGACGGTGACGGCATTGCCCTGCGGCGTATCACATTGCAAATCCGCCGCGCCGTCCAGCAGCGCCACGACGGGGCAGCCCGCCATGGCGGCCAGGTGCAGCGCAGCCGAGGGCGCGCCGACCATCCCCTCCGCTGCGTGCGCGAGGCTGTAAACATCGTAATAGGACGTACGCCCGGTGATATCCTTGATCTCCGGTGCAGCGGCACAAATTTTCCGCGCCGTGCCCGCATCCGCATCCGTGCCCATGACGGCGACGGCGCAGCCCGCGCGGATCAGCTTCAGCGCCGCCGCCGCGTAGCGCACCGCCGGCCACACCGCCGCATGCCCCGGCAACAACAGCATATAGGGTTTTTGCAAGCCGAAGAGCGATACATCCGTCGCCATCCATTCAAGCGCGGGGGAGGCCGAAGGCGCCTCCCCTTCTTCCAGCACAGGCACGGACGCGAGCGCCCGCCGCGCGGCAAAGGGCAGCGGCGCGCCCATGTGATACACCCCCGTAAAGCCGGACTGTTTCAGGTTGCGGTAAATGCTGATTTTAGAAACGACATCAAAGGCCGGTGCCGCGCGAAGCGTGATGACTTCCCCAAACAAGCGGCTGCGCCTGGCCATATCGACGAGCGGCAGGGATGCCAGCAGGGAAAAAGACGCCGCCGGATGCGCGGCCATGACAGCCCTGATCCGCGCCTGCGCCTTGAAAAAATCCGCTGCGCCGCCCCGCAGCGCGATCAGGATTTTTTCCGCCTTTGCGCCCGTCACGGCAGGTCACCCCGCCGCGCGGTCGGCTTCGGCCGCCGTAAAGCCGTCGTTAGACGGCAAGGCCTTCACGCCGCCGCCCTCCAGCAGCTCGGCATAGACGTCCAGCGTACCGCGGCACATTTGCTCGTTCGTGAAATGCTGCGCCACATGCGCCATGGCGTGGGTCGCCAGCATGGCGCGCCCGCGGGCGTCGAGACTCATCGCTTCGTGCAGGGAGCGGGTGAGCGCATCCACGTCGCCCGGCGGCACCAGCCAGCCGGTTTCGTCGCGAATGATCGTTTCCCGCGTGCCGCCATGGTCGGTCGCGATCACGGGCCGGCCCATGGCCTGGGCCTCGATCGGGATGCGCCCGAAGCCCTCGGGCACGAGAGAGGGCGAGACGACGACTGTTGAAATCATATAGGCGGCGGGCATGTCGTCGCAATTCGTCACGATGCGGCAATTCGCACCAAGGCCCTTGTCCTCGATATATTTTTCAAGCTCTTTGCGGTAGGCTTCATTGCCGATGTCGGAGCCGACGAACAGGCAGAACACGTCCTTGCGCCCCAGCGCCGCGATCGCGTCCAGCAAGAACATATGCCCTTTGATGCGGCTGAGCCGCCCCGGCAGCATGACGACCGCCGCGCCTTCAGGAATGCGCATGTGCTGCGATAGCTTGATCAGGCGGTCGGGCGTCACAGAATTGGGATGGAACCGCTCCATCGCCACGCCGCGGTGGATCACGCGCAAGATATTGGGGTCGACCTTGTAATTCTGCTCCAGATAATCGGCGAGAAAGTGGGAGACGGCAATGACGCGTTCCCCCTTCGCGATGGCCGCGTTATACATGCGTTTCAACGCGCCCTCAATCTTGTGCGCGGCATGGCAGCTGGTGACATAGCGCGCCTTGGTGCCGACGACGGCGCGCCCCGCGCTCCAGGCCGGCGCGCGGCTGCAGGCATGGACGATATCGACGTTCATGTCGCGGATGATCTTGCGCAGGCGTCCGACATTCGCAGCCATGACCAGCGGGTTTTTGGACTGTACGGACATCTCGATATGCGTACCGCCCGCCTTGGCGATTTCATGCATCCGCTTGCCGCCAGAGGACACGACAATCGAATGCCCGCCCGTCTGCGCGATGGCGGCGTTGATGTCGATCACGCCCTGCTCCACGCCGCCGGAATTCAGCGCGGGCAGCACCTGCATGATGACCGGCGCGTGATGCCGGTCCACAAAGCGGCGGAAGTTGAGGCTGTCGATATCCCATGTGCGTAGCATGTGCGAAGTCCTTTTAAAGGCTTTTTCCCCAAAATTGCTTCGGTTTTACCCCCAAAAGGCATGGATTTCCAGTAAAATCGCGGTCTTCGGGCTTGACAGAAAGCCCGCCGCGGCGGACATTATACCTTTGTTTTTAAACCCTTAACGATGGATTCTTCAGATGAAAACGGCACCGCAGGACCAAGCGCAGAAAGAGATCAGCCTGACACTTCCCGACGGGAAAGCGCTGACCTTCACGACGCCGGTCACGGGGCTGGACGTTGCCAAATCCATCGGCGCGGGTCTGGCCAAGGCCGCAATCGCCGTCAAGCTTGACGGCAAGCTGCTCGACCTTGCCCTGCCGCTGACGAAAAGCGGCAAGATCGAAATCGTCACCCGCAAATCGGACGAGGCGCTGGAGCTGATCCGCCACGACGCCGCCCACGTGATGGCGGAAGCCGTGCAAACGCTGTTCCCCGGCACGCAGGTCACGATCGGCCCCAGCATCGAAAACGGCTATTACTACGACTTCGCCCGCGATGCGCCCTTTACGACCGAAGATTTCGAAAAAATCGAAAACAAGATGCGCGAGATCATCAAACGTGATGCCGCCTTCACGCGCGAAGTCTGGGACCGCAACGATGCCATCAAGCACTTCGAAGGCATCGGTGAAAAGTACAAAGCCGAGATCATCCGCGACCTGCCCGAAAGCGAGGAGATCAGCATTTATCGCCAGGGCGAATGGTATGACCTTTGCCGCGGGCCGCACCTGCCCTCCACCGGTCATGTCGGCACGGCCTTCAAACTGATGAAGGTCGCGGGCGCGTACTGGCGCGGCGATTCCAATAACGCCATGCTGCAACGCATTTACGGCACGGCCTGGCGCGACCAGAAGGAGCTCGACGCCTATCTGCATATGCTGGAGGAAGCGGAAAAACGCGACCACCGCCGCCTCGCCAAGGAAATGGACCTGTTCCATTTGCAAGAAGAAGCCGTGGGCAGCGTTTTCTGGCACGACAAGGGCTATACGATCTGGCGCGCGCTGGAAAGCTTCATCCGCGAACGCATCCGCAAGGCGGGGTATCAGGAAGTCAAGACGCCGCAGCTCTATGACAGTGCGCTGTTCAAGGCCTCCGGCCACTGGGACATGTACGGCGACAACATGTTCAAGGTGCGCGACACGCATAAACATGATGCCGCGAGCGGCGGCGGTGACGGCGAGAAGCTGATGGGCCTCAAGCCCATGAACTGCCCCGCGCATGTGCAGATTTTCAACCAGGGTTTGAAATCCTACCGCGACCTGCCGATCCGCATGGCGGAATTCGGCTGCTGCCACCGCAACGAGCCGTCGGGCGCGATGCACGGCATCATGCGCGTGCGCCAGTTCACGCAGGACGACGCGCATATCTTCTGCCGCGAAGACCAGGTAGAGCAAGAAGCGCTGGATTACTTCAAGCTGCAACTGGGCGTTTACAAGGATCTCGGGTTTGACAATATCTCCGTCAAGCTCGCCCTGCGCCCCGGGCCGAACGAGCGCCTCGGTTCCGACGAAATCTGGGACCGCGCCGAAAACGCCCTGCGCGCCGCGCTGAACGGCGCGGGCCTTGCCTTTGACGAACTGCCGGGCGAAGGCGCGTTTTACGGGCCCAAGGTGGAATTCCACCTGACGGATGCGATCGGCCGCACATGGCAATGCGGCACGTTGCAACTCGACTTCAACCTGCCCGAGCGCCTCGATGCCTCCTACATCGGCGAGGACAGCCAGCGCCACCGCCCCGTCATGCTTCACCGCGCCATTCTGGGCTCGCTAGAGCGGTTTATCGGCATCCTGATCGAGCATTACGCCGGCAAGCTGCCGCTGTGGCTGGCGCCCGTACAGGTCGTGCTGGCGACGATCACCTCCGATGCAAATGATTATGCCAAACAGACCCTCAAAACGCTGCAGGATGCGGGCATCCGCGCCGAGCTGGATGTGCGGAACGAGAAAATTAACTATAAAATCCGCGAACATAGCCTGAAAAAAGTGCCGCAAATCTGGGTGATCGGCAAGCGCGAGGCGGAAGAGAAAAAAGTCGCCATCCGCATGCTGGGCAGCCAGGACCAAGAAGTGCTTGCACTCGATGCGGCGATAAGTAAAATCACAACTGACGCAGCATCCCCCGCTTAAACGCGGCTTTAAAAGGGTTTTACGCCCTTCCCGCTGCAAGGTTTACATTGAAGATTTCGAGCACAACAAGACAGGAGAATGCACCATCGCTACCTTTCATCGACCCATGCCGCAGAACGACGGCCCCCGTGTCAATAACCAGATCCGCGCCGACAAGGTGCGCCTGATCGATGCCGAAGGCGAAATGATCGGCATCATGAGCGCCCGCGAGGCCCTGACCGTGGCGGAGAATGCCGGGCTGGATCTCATCGAGATTTCCCCCAATGCCGAACCGCCCGTGTGCAAAGTCGGCGATTTCGGGAAGTACCGCTACGAGCTGCAGAAAAAGGAAGCCGCCGCGCGCAAGAACCAGAAGATCGTCACGACCAAGGAGTTGAAAATGCGCCCGAACATTGAGGAGCATGACATTCAGGTCAAGCTGCGTTCCGCCCGCCGGTTTTTCGAAGACGGCGACAAGGTGCGTTTCACCATGCAGTTCCGCGGCCGCGAGGCGGAGCACAAGGAAATCGGCTTCGCCATCATCCGCCGCGTAAAGGAAGAGCTGGCTGACGTCGGCAAGGTGGAAATGGACGCGAAGATGGAAGGCAACTCCGTCATCATGATCATGACCCCCGCCAAAGCATCATAAGACGCACACAAGCCAAACAAAAATCCCGCCGGTAAAACACCCCGGCGGGATTTTTGTTTTTTAATGTGGGCAATCGCCTGCCCGGCAAAGCAGCATGAAGTGTAAATCCACGGCGCGGCACTTTGTATATTCCGCCTTGCAATCCATCAGGCGTGCAGACGTTCCGGAAACCCTGCATCCAGACAACCGCTTCATACGCGCAAGCCTTCGCATGGCTCCGTCACCCGTACAGCAACAGCAGGCAAGCCCATGAAGCACACAGCCACGAAAGCTATTTTCATTTTTTCATGTCGGTAAATTACAGATTTTCCAGCGTGCGGTTTACCCAGTCGAAGAGCTGGCGTTCGTCCATGCCGCCGCGCCTTATATCCACGGGTTTGCCTTCATGCACGATGAAAAGGGTCGGCAACGACGACACGCCGAAATTCGCGGCAATGTCCGGCGTTTTGTCGATATCGACTTTATACACCTGCAACCGCTTGCGCGATGTCGTGTCGTAGAGTTTTTGCATATGCGGCCGCAGCGCCTTGCAATAGCCGCACCATGCGGCATCGAACTGAATCAGCACGGGCGTCTTGCTGTTGCCGACGATTTCATAGACATCCTCCATCGTCCGCATATAGGGCACCTCCCCGCGCGCGGCGGCGGGGCCGCCCTGCAACGCCGACAGGCCCAAAAGAACAACCGCGGCGACAAGGCCCGCAAAGGTTTTTTTCAAAAACGGCACAACAAAACTCCTTGGAAAGCTTACCTTTCCATGATGACAGGCCCGCAGCGGGTGCGTCAACCGCCTGCCCGCAAGCCTCTCTAAACGCAACAAAAAACGCCCCGCAGGGGCCGCGGGGCGCTTTTCGGATTTCATGCCGTTCGGCCTTGCGTCAGGCAATGGAGCCTTCCACCCATTTGAACAGGTCGGATTTCGCCATGGAGCCGACGGTTTGCGCCACGACCTCGCCGTTCTTGAAGATCATCAGGGCGGGGATGGAACGCACGCCGTATTTCGTCGGCGCATTCGGGCTGTCGTCGATATTGACTTTCACGACCTTGACCTCGCCGCCCTTTTCCTCGGCCAGTGCGTCCAGACTGGGGCCGAGCGCGCGGCAGGGGCCGCACCATTCCGCCCAGAAATCCACCAGCACGGGGCCGGAAGCTTTCAGAACTTCCTTTTCAAAATCCGTATCGGTTACCTGTTGCGCACCCATGATGCCATCCTTTCCTTGTATATAATTCATATATGCCAACAACTTGGCGGTTTGGTTGTCTTCGGTCAGGCACCGGGGCCCTTGGGGGGCCGGCCGCCGTTTTTGGGGCCCGCAGCGTTGTTGTCCTGACCATTCATATTGTTTTTTTGCAGCTCTTGTAAAGAGAGGCCGACAAATTCTTCCAGCTGCTTTTTCGGCAGGGCGCCCGTGGTATGGAACAACGGCCGGTTGCCCTTGATCGTTACCAGCGTGGGGATGGAACGCACCTGGAAAGCGCCTGCGAGATTGGGGCTTTCGTCCACGTTGATCTTGACGACCTTGACGGTGTCCTTGTTTTCCTCCGCGAATTTTTCCAGCGTCGGCGCCAGCGTTTTGCAAGGACCGCACCAGTCGGCATAAAAATCGATCAAAACCATTTTATCGGATTTCAGCACTTCGGCTTCGAAATTCTTTTCATTCACAGGTATAACAAAAGACATGTCAGGTTCCTTCAAGGGTACGGGCGCGGCGCAAAACCGCGCGTGTTTCTATTGTTTAACGTATTTATCGGGCCGTTTGGGGATCAGCACGGCCGGCTTGTTCAGCCGGAACAGATCCCCCCATGCGTCCGCGTCCACATCCTTTTGAATGCCGCATACCGTGCCGATGTTCTCCATCCATTGCACTTCGCCGATCAGCGCGCGTTTTTGCTTGTGGCTGTCGTATTCGAAATCGATCGTGCCCTGCCACAAAAGCTCCGTCCGCGCGGCATCGTTGAACACGCGCAGCACGTCGCCCTTTTCAAGGCAATGCAGGCCGTCATATCCTTCCTGGCCGCTTTCATAGAACGACCAGGCGACATGCTCCATCCCCTGCTCGTAAAAAAGCTCGAGCCTGCCTTTCAGGATACGGGATTTGGAAACCTCGCGCGTCATGCGATGAACGGCCTTTCTTTTATTATTCAGGGTTTTATGCGTGGGCTTAGTTTAATTTACGGCGCGTGCGGGTCAAGGAGTTTTTCAGAAATCGGCATCAAGACCGGCCCGTCCGTCCACAGCAACGCGCAGCGCACTGTTTTATCAGGATAAATTTTGGAAAGCACGGCGCGATATGCCGCCATCTGCTTGAGATAAACGGCGGGAATGCCTGATTCTTCCGCCGGCGGCGGGCGGTTTGTTTTGTAATCCACCACCAGCACCTCCGTCCCCGTCACACACAAACGGTCGATCTGGCCGGACAAGATTTTGGGCAGCGCCATGTTTTTGCCGGTCAAGCCCACCACCGGCACTTCGGCGCGCGAGCCCGGGCCGAAAATCGGCGCGAAGGCAGGGTGATGCAGCACCGCCAGTATTTCATCGGCAAAGGATTTTTGCACATCGGTCGCAAGGCCAAGGGCGGGGCGTTGCAGCCAGGCGGCAATCGTTTGCGGCCAGCGGTCGGCGGGCAGTTGCGGCAGCACTTCCAGCAAGTGGTGCATGATCACGCCGCGTTTGAAGCGATACCCGTCATCCGCCGCGCCCAGCGGGCCTTTGGCGGCGGGTTCGTCTTCCCCGGGTTTGGAGGGGGCAAGCGGCACGGGCGGCACGGGTTCCGCCGCGGGCGCCCGCAAGGCCCAGGCGGGCAGCGGCTTGCGCGCGGCTTGCGCCGCGGCGGCGCCGTCATCCGTTTGCTTGTCGGTCACGGGCGGCGCGGTTTGCGGATGCGCGATGCGGCGGATCATCCGCGGCATGCCGCTCTCATCTGTCACGACTTGCCCGCCCGCCTTGAACACCGCCGCTTCCGTGCCGGCGGGAAAGGCGTTTTCGACAAGTTTGTACCAGCAGCCTTCTTTCGGCTTGCGCGCGCCGTGATAGCCCGCGATATAAAGCCGGTCTTCCGCGCGCGTCAGCGCGACGTAGAGCAGGCGACGGTATTCCTCCATCTGCCGCTCGGCCGCGGCTTCCTGCGCTTGCGCGTAAACGGGCGCGTCAAACTCCTTGCGCGGCGACCAGAGCGGTACGGAAGCCCCCGCGCCGCCTTCGTTGACGGCGCGTTCGGCAGGCCAGAGCAAGCGCACGCGGCCCTTGTTATGATCGTGCAAAATCTTGACCGTATCGGGCAGGAAAACGATCGGCGCCTGCAACCCCTTGGAGGCATGCACCGTCATGATCCGCACCTGATCGGCCTTATGCGCTTCCTGCTCGCGCTTGATCTGCGCCTCGCCTTGCGCGAACCATGTCACGAAGGTTTGCAAGGACGGCGTATGCGATTGCTCGAAATGCAGGCAGGCATTCAAAAATTCATCCAGCGCATCCTGTATGTCCAGTCCCAGACGCGCATAAAGGGCGCGGCGGCCCGTGCGACCGTCGGCGACGCAAGGCGTATTCAAAATCTCGGCGAAGAATTCATACGGCGTGCCATAGCCGCTGCGGTCGATACGGGTTTTGAGCCATGCGGCGATATCGGGGCGGCGGTCGCGCAGGACGTCCCACAAATACCCCTTGCGCCCGTGGCAGAGATCGAACAACTCTTCTTCCGCAAGGCCGACGAAGGGGGATTTCAAGATCGTCGCCAGCGTCAGATCGTCGCGCGGCTGCAAGGCGAAGGCGGCGACGGCCAGCAAGTCCATGACGCTGATTTCCTCGGTCAGCGTCATGCGGTCGATCCCCGCGACGGGTACGCCGGCTTCCTTCAGCGCGCGCATGATCATATCCACAAACCCGCCGCGCGATTGCACCAGGATCATCACATCGCCCGCGCGAATAGGACGATTTTTGGATTCCAGCTTTTCCCCCGTATCCAGCCAGTGGCGGACCGTTTCCGCCATTTTGGCGGCAAGGCGGCTGGCGGCATTGTCGCCGGGCTCGATATCCACGGGCATTTGCCACGGCTCGGATGCGGGCGCGGCCTGCGCGGCGATCAGCGGCCAGAGCTCCACCACGCCCGCGTGCCCGGCGCGGAACGGACGGTGCAAAACCATGCGCGCCGCGTCGGCGACCACGCCGCGGCGCACGTTTTCAAGGCCGAAAACGCCGTCCACCACCTCCAGCACCGTGCGGGTGGAGCGGAAGGAATACTCAAGGAAAATCTCCCAGCCTTCCTGAATATGACGCACCTTCTGCCCGAAATATTCCTGCATGTCGGCGAAGGCGGCGGGATCGGCACCCTGAAAGCTGAAAATGGACTGCTTTTCGTCCCCCACCACGAACAAGGTGCGCAGGGCGTTGTCGCGGCTGCCCGCACCCGACAGGAATTCATCTGCAATCGCGCGCACGACGCGCCATTGCGCGGGGCTGGTATCCTGCGCCTCGTCCACCAGAATATGGTCGATGCCTTCGTCAAGCTTATACAGCACCCAGCTCACCATATCCCGCGCATCCAGAAGCGCGGAGGTGCGGATGATGAGATCGTCAAAATCCAGCTTGTCCGTCGCGGCCTTGTGCCGCGCGTACCGCCCGACCATTTCGGCGGCAACGGTCAGCAGCGCGGCGTTCAGCGCGGCAAGGCGCACGGCCGCAAGCTGTTCTTCAATTTTCCGAAGCCGTTCGGCCTCCCGCGTCATGATGGCGACGATATCGGGGCAAGCTTCGACGACTTTCTTGGTTGCCAGCGTTTTACGAACGTCGCCCGTGCTTGTAAAAAACGCGGTGCGGTAGAGCGGCAGCAACGCCGCGCGGCGTTGCGGCTGTTCCAGCCACGGTTGCAACACGCCCGCCTTTTCCACATCCGTTTTGCTGCCTTCCAGATAGGCGCGCAAGGCGTGGCGCAGGCTGACCTCCGTTTCCGCCGGAATATGCCCAACGCTTGCCAAAATGCCGTCTTCCGTCATATCCGGCGTTAAGCCGAGATGATCGTAAACGGCGCGGATCGTTTTTGCGGCGTCCGTGCCCGTATCGCCGTGGCGGCTGAAAACGGCGGCCAGCAGGCTGCGCTTGGCCATGATCTTCGCCATCAAATCCGACATCGCCGTCTGGTCGAGATGCAGCGCCAGCAAGGCAAAGCTTTCCGCGATTTTGGAAGACGGGTCGCTCCGGGCCGCCGCGATCATGTCGTGCTGGCAACGCAGCAGGTATTCGACCGCGCTTTGCTCGTCCATCAACTCGAAATGCGGCGGCAGGCCCGCCTCGACCGGAAAACGCTTCAAAACCGACTGGCAGAAGGAGTGAATGGTCATGATCTTCAACCCGCCCGGCGTATCCAGCACGCGGGCGAAGAGGCGGCGCGCCTCCTGCACCGTTTCCGGCGGCGGCGGGGCGTGCAGCAGCGCGGTCAGATCCTCGACAAGCGCAGCTTCTTCCACCACCGCCCATTTGGCAAGGTCGCGGTAAATGCGGTTCGACATTTCCGCCGCCGCCGTTTTGGTGAAGGTGAGACACAGGATTTTCTCCGGCCGCGTCGCGCTCTCCACGCTCATGCCGTCGCGCGGCAGCATCAGGCGCAGCACGCGGTCGATCAAAACCTTGGTCTTGCCCGTGCCGGCGGAGGCG